>TARA_R100000654_G_scaffold1684_1_pt1 | contig 25821 bp, 39 predicted proteins | sample TARA_R100000654 | Tara Oceans TARA_R100000654 (sample SAMEA2622473) | marine metagenome | biome: marine biome (ENVO:00000447); feature: surface water layer (ENVO:00002042); material: "saline water (ENVO:00002010), including plankton (ENVO:xxxxxxxx)" | depth 5 m
TTTTTTTTATTATCTTTGCTTCAAATTAATTTTAATTAAATCACAACAAAATGCAAGAACAAGGATACATTCCAAAAGACCTATCATTTAATGAAGAGGCAAGAGAAAAACTAATATCGGGAATCTCAAAAATATCTAACGCAGTTAAATCAACTCTGGGCCCACAGGGCCAAACTGTATTGATTGAATCAACTAACCATACTCAAGGATTGACAGTAACTAAAGACGGTGTGACTGTAGCTAAGTCTATCTTTCTTTTAGATCCTGTAGAGAACCTTGCGGTTCGTATGATGAAACAAGCATCAGAGAAAACTGCAAACACCGCAGGAGATGGAACAACTACAGCTATTGTCTTGACTGAGGCTTTAGTTAAAGCTGGTCAAAAATATATTAAGGATGGAGAAAACCCTATACAAGTTATCCGTCAGATTAGAGAGCTCGGTGAGAAGGTTCTTAAAAGAATCAAGGAAGAGTCAATTGAGGTAACTGATGATATGTTAAAAGATATCGCAACAATCTCTGCAAACAATGACAGTGAGATTGGTGAGATTATAGCTAAGGCTTACAAAGAAGTAGGTCGTGATGGTATAGTAACTGTTGAGAGATCTCAAACAGATGATACATATGCTGAGGTTACTAATGGTATCAAAGTAGATAGAGGTTGGACTTCTCCTATGTTTATTAATGATCAAAGAAAAGATGAGTGTATTTATGAAGATGTAAAGATTCTTATATGTGACTCTGAGATTAATAACATCTTACAAATTGAGAATGTATTAAAACCTATTATTAATGCAGGAGAGAAACTTCTTATAATTGGAGACTGCTCACAAAATGTAATTAATACTATGGCTGCTAATGTTCAGCGTAATGGTTTAAAGTTCTGTAATATTAAACCACCTTCATTTGGATATAAGACTCACGAGTTAATGCAAGATATTGCTTTTGCAGTAGGAGCTAAATACTTTTCAGAAAAAACAGGAGATGATTTATCTCTAATTAGAACAGAAGACTTAGGTCATGCAGATAAAATAATTGTAGGTAAAGACAATACTATTATTATTAAAGATGGTGAGATTACTAAGGAGACTACAGCCAGAGTAGAGGAGCTTAGAGAACAACAGCAAAGACTTACTGCTAAACATGAAAAGGATTTCATCAATGAAAGAATAGCAAGTTTAGTTGGAGGGATCGGTTGTATACAGGTAGGGGCTACTTCTGATATAGAGCAAAAAGAAAAATTCGACAGAGTCGATGACTCTGTCTGTGCAGTGCGTTCCGCCCTGCAGGAAGGAATAGTTGCTGGAGGAGGATTATTATTACATAGTTTAGCTAAAGAACTAAAAGGAAAAAATACAGCTAATAAAATTCTTAAGGAAACACTACAAGCACCACTACAACAAATTCTTGTAAATGCAGGTTTAGATAAAAAGGACATCTATAAAGAAAAGCTTAAAAAGAACTACGGATATAATGTTGCTACTGGTGAATATGGAGATATGTTTAAAATGGGAGTAATTGATCCTGCTAAAGTAACTACTCAAGCATTATCTAATGCTATTAGTGTAGCGACTACCATACTTACTACTAATGCTATAATAACTCACGCAAGAGCTGGTCAAGATGATTAAGTTCTTATACTGGCTTTTTGGAATAGGTGAAGTTAATAATATAGAATCAAATATGAAACAATATGAAACCAATAGGGAAATACATAGTAATAAAAAAAATAGAAGAAGAGTTAAAAACTAAATCAGGTCTTTTACTTTCGGCTCAGGATGCTTCAGGCTTTCGTTATAAAAAAGCTGAAGTTATAAAACCAGGAACTAATGTTGAGGTAATAAACGAAGGAGATATAATTTATTATGACGGAGCTACAGGACATCAAATGCTTATAAACGATAATCCTTATACTGTTATTCAGGAGAGAGATGTCGTTGTTGTTTTATAAACTTATTCATCTCTATAATCATATTGCGATAGATCTTATCCATGTAAGATGCATCGTGTCTAAATAAGGGGTTAGCCTGAGGGCTTTCCCCTATCTCTTCACCGTTTAATTTTTTATATAAGGTATTAACTAATCGTTTACCTTTATAAGATAGTTCATATAGAGTTGTTTCTTTACCTTGTCTTTTACGCCAGACATGTATCCACCCTTCTTTAAGTAGTCTATGAAACCTGGGTTCGTCCCAAGACATACACTCTTCAAACTCTTTAAACTTTGTTTTATTAAATATATGTTCGCTATATAGAAAGAATAGCATGTCTATGTCGGGAGTTCCGACTTTGTATTTGGCTTTAGCCCAATACCTTATCACCCTCCAATACTTCATGTAGTCGTGGGAGGGCTGAACTCTATCGTAGTTCTTCCTGATAATATTTGGCATTAAATTAAATTTGTATCTTTGCAAGAACAAAAGTAATAAAATTATAAGACATGGCTCACAAACCGTTTCATAGACCAAATACAAAGAAAGTAACTAAAGTTAAATCTCCTGCTACTCTTAAAAAAGAAGCTAAGCAAAGAAAAAAAGACGAGGCGGATAAGAAGGCTGAAGTAAAAAAGAAATTAGCTGAAAAGAAAAATAAAGAAAGGTTAGCTAAGATTGCTAAAAAATCTAAGGAGAAAAAAAGAAAGTTAGAGGATAAAAGTCTTATGAAAAAATATGACTTAGAAAATAAAAGCAAAAAAAGAAAAGCAAAAGAAAAAGAAAAAGAGTCTAAAAGAAAAAGTAGTAAGCAAGCTAAACTTGATAAGGCTAATGCTAAAATAGAAGCGTTAAGAAAAAACAAAGAACTTAGTAAGGAAAAAAGAGATAAGCAAATAAAAGCTTTAAAAGATAAAAAAGCTAAAATTCAGAAAAAAGCTTTAGAAAGAAATATTAAAGCAGATAAAAGGTCTATTAGAAAAACAGCTTCTGAAGTTGCTAAAGAGTCTAAAAGAAAAAAAACTACTAAAAGAAAACTTCAAACAGCAGCGGAAAGAAGAGAAGCGAGAGAGAAAAGATCTAATACTAAGATGTCTCGTCAAAAACGTAGAGCTACTAAGAGAGCGAATCGTAAAAAAAGATCAATGGCAGTAACAGGTATTAAGCGTTGGGATACTACCTGGCAGTAAATAAAAAAATTAACTATCTTTGTAGAATATTAAAAAAAAATAAATTATGAAAAAGCAAGGTTACAATTCAAGACTTGATGAGTCTTTAGGAAACAAGCACAAAGGCAAGCACTCTCAATCTATGAAAGACAGAAGAGATGAGTCTAAAGCAATGTCTAAAAAAGACTACGGTCATGCATATGGTGGAGATCACAATATGTCTTATGAAAAAATTAACAATGTGAAGGCACACATTGGTGCAGCTATAAGAAAATAATTATGGCAAAAAAAGGAAGAACTAAAGCCTTCCCAGAAATAAAAGAATCTCGTCAGGGAGCTTTTACGAAGTGGGCTAAGAATAACGGATTCAAAGATACGTGTAGTGCAGCTTCTACTGTTATGAAGAATACAAAAAAGTATTCTAAAAAAGTAGTATCAATGGCTAACTACGCTAACAACTTTGGATGTAAAACGAAAAAGTAATATGGGTAAATTATTAATATGGTTAGGAGAGTCTATCTCTAACTTATGGTGTAAATTTCAATGCAATTGGAATTGGTTAGTTTCTAAAGTAATATTTAGTGTAGACGCTTGTCCTAATAAATTATGCACTTGCAAGAAATGAAAAGACATAAATCTAATATATTAAACGAAATGAAATCAAGAGGACTGGGAGATACTATTGAAAAGTTTACTAAAGCTACAGGAATTAAAAGAGTAGTAGAAACGGTTTCTAAAGCAACAGGAAAAGACTGTGGATGTAATAAAAGAAGGGATAGTTTAAATAGAGCTTTTCCTTACGACAAATAAAAATAAAAAAAATGGCATATCAAAAATTACAAAGTAGAGAAGCATTAGCGGTTATACCAAATGATCAAGTTCGTATACCTGATCCTTCATCAATAGTATCCTTAGATCCTATCAGAGTTTCAGGTGGGGTAGTAACAGGTACAGGTGCAACTGTATCGACAGGAAATTTTGGAAGTACAACTTTAATTGATTCTTCAGGAGTTGATTTTGAAGATTTAGGGATTAAAGCTGGAATGATAGTTTATAATACTACTGCTGGATTAGCATATACTGTAGTTTCTGTTGATAGTGCTACACAACTTACTATTACAGGATCGGTAGCGGGTGGAGCAACTGATAGTTATTCTATATATGCAAGACCTACTAACGGTTGTACTTTATTTGTAGGAAATACAGGGGCGGTAACTGTAAGAATGGCTGAACAAAATGGAAACACTACAACAGCAGCGGCTCCTGCTAATCAAACAGTAACATTTGGAAATATAGCAAACGCTACGTTTATGCCTATACAAGTAGTTCAAGTAACTGTAACCGAAACAACAGCTTCGGGAATTGTAGCAATGTGGTAGTATGATTAGTAATGCCATATCTAACTCAAACGGAGCTCAAAAAGTAGCAGGCGGGGAAGCACCTTCAAATCCCGAGCTTATTAGCAATGGAAGTTTTGAAGAAGGTCAAGAAGGTTGGTTAGTTGTTCCTACCGTAAATTTTAAAGGAGGAGTAGACGCAATAATAGGTCCCGCAGAAAGACCTCCTTATGCAGCTATTGGCCAGGCAGTTTTAGAAAATGGACTTTCTTATAATGTGGTTATAGAGGTAGAAGCAATATCAGAAGAAGCAACTTATAATGTTCTTGATGGATCAAATGAAAGCGTATATAATATAACGTCTACAGGAACAAATTCTTTTTCTTTTACAAATAGCGAAGGCACTACTTTTAGTATTGCCGCTTTATTTCCTGGAGAGGGAAGTATTACAATTACAAATGTATCAGTAAAAAAATCATAATACTATGGCAACAATACCAAGCGATCAGAAATTTCACACAGTACCAGGGTTTGTAGACACAAAGCAACAAGGCTCAGCACAAGCAAATTCTAATAGAGGTGTCTTTACTATGCAAGACATTATAGACACTTATTCTACAGCACCATTTCTTTATCAAGAATATGTGGGCACTTTTACAAGAGCTGACTTAAATGCTTTAGCTGGATCTCCAGCAACAGAAATAATAGCGGGTGTTCCTAATAAGTCGCTTATTGTTGAAGAAACTTATTGGACCGTAAATATTGATGGAGCAGGAGCATACACTCCTTTAACTCCAGGTAGTATGAATGTAATTCAAGCTACAGCAACTACAGGAAACCTGACGGTATCTTCATTTCCTCATGAGAGAATAAATCAAATCCTTAATGCGGAAACAGATCAAGCTACTTATTTTAGAGATGTTCCAGTTTCTGGAAATAGAGTTTATTCTTTAAATAAACCTACTCGACTTTTTGTTCCTAATAATTTTGTATTTCCTGATAGATTTGTTTCTTTAATTTTAAGACTAAAATACAGAACTATACCTTTATAAAATAAATAATTATGCCTACAAACAATAATAACAAAACCGATAAAAAACATCGGGACGAGAAAAAAAATAAAAAAAGACTGGCTGAGTTGGCTGCTTATGCTAAAAAGAAAAAGATTCCAAAACCGCCACCACCAGGTAAACTTAAAGATCCAGTAAAAGAAAGATTAAATAATTTAAGAAAAAGTAATTCACTTCTTGCTTTGTATGGAGGTATTAAAGATACTGTCAACGCTGTTAAGAACAGAAATAAAGGTTAAAAATTTTATTATCTTTGTAATCATGAATTATACACAAACTACAACAGGTGGAGCAATCGTAGAATGGCACGAAACCTCAACCTATAATATTAAAAATGCCTAAGGAAATGAAAGATACTGTTGAAGTAGTTGCTGCGAATGGTGGAGCTTTAGGTTTAACATTAATGCAGGTAAACGAGATGCTTCAATTTGTTTCTCTTTCACTTGCTATTGCCTTCACAATTTATAAGTTTATAAAGAAAAAAGAAAATTAACCATGAAATATTTTACCTTTAAAGAATTTGATTCTCCAGATGAGCCAGGTTCAGGTAAACATATGGACAGGGATTTTTTAGATATGCTTGACACCGCTCGAGAAGAAGCTGGTGTAGTATTCAAAATATCCTCTGGATTTCGTACAGAGGCTTACAATAAAGATTTATTAAAAAGAGGTTATAAGGCTTCAAAAAATAGTTCACACTTAAAAGGGTGTGCTGCAGATATTGTTTGTACAGATTCTGCTACAAGAAGTATAATAGTTAGAGCTTTAATAAATGTCGGGTTCACCAGATTGGGGATTGCAAAATCCTTCATCCATGTGGACAGCGACTCTAAGCCTGACGCAATATGGTTATATTAAGATGGCAAAGAAAGGAAGAGTTAAGAGTAAAGGAAATAAAATTTGTAAAGCAGGAAAAGACTGGGCTATGAGAACTTATGGTAAATGGTCAGCTTATGCTGCAATGGGAGCTTCTAAATACTGTAAAGATCCTAACTACGCTAAAAACAAAAAGAAATGATAGATAAAAAGAAACTTAAAACAATAGCTTCTGAATTAAAGAAAGCTTCTGCTATGCATAAAAGCCAAGCTGTTAGAATAGATAAAATGTTAAAATCTATGAAACCAAAGCCTAAAAAGAAAAAGTAATGGCTGGAGCTTTAAAAAAATGGAGAGACGAAAAGTGGGTTCGTATAGGAACTGATGGATCTATATTAGGCCCTTGCGGAACCAGTAAAGCTAAAAAGAATCCAGCAAGATGTTTACCCTTGTCTAAAGCTAAATCATTAAGTAAAACAGAAAGAGCGTCAACAGCCAGAAAGAAAAAAAGATCAGGTGGAAGAAAACAATTTGTAATGAACACTAAAAAAGCAAAAGTAAGATCATGAAAACATCAGCAATGCGTAAAAAATACAAAAAGAAACAGTTAAGTAAAGGTCAGAAAAAGATTGCAAAAGCTGCACCTCCTTATGATGCTATAACAAAAGCGGACTTTACTGTTCTTAATAAAAATAAAAACGCTTAACATAAATAATGGCAGTTAGCAAAAAAAATATGAAATGCAATGTTGTTCGTTCCAGCACCAGACCTGGTAAAAAACGAATGGTAAAAGCATGTGAAGGTGGTAAGGAAAAGATTATTCATTTCGGTGCTAAGGGTTATGGTCATAACTATTCAGCTGCCGCAAGAAAATCTTTTAAAGCCAGACATAAGTGTGGTACTGCTAAATCAAAATTAACCGCAAGATATTGGGCTTGTAAAAATTTATGGGCAGGTAAAGGAGGATCAACAAAATCAAGCCCTAAAAGCAGAAGGGGTAAATACTAATGGAAGAGATTTTAAAATTAATAGAAGGATATGGATTACCTTTAGTTTTATTATTAGGGGCTCTTTATGCTTTGTATAGATTTTTCTTTTTCAGTATTCATGAAGTAAAAAATACTTTTTCAAGGCATCACGAAAAAAATGCTTCCAATATGGAAGAGATAAAAAATAAAATAGATATTATATTAGAATACATAAGAAAAAAATCATGAGCATTTGGACTAAAATATTTGGAAAAGGAGCATTAGATGTAGCGGGTAAGGTTGCAGGAATTGCTGATAGGTTTATTCAAACAAAAGAAGAGAAGGCAGCTTTTGAAATGGAGATGGAAAAAATCTTTATAGAAGCAGAGGCAGAAATACAAAAAAACGTAACTGAAAGATGGAGAAGTGATATGACCAGCGATTCCTGGTTAAGTAAAAATGTAAGACCTATGGTTTTAATATTTTTAGTTGTATGCACCGTCTTAATGATATTTATAGATGCAGGATCTATTAAGTTTCAAGTAGAAGAAAAATGGACTGATCTTTTACAATTAGTTTTAATTACAGTGATTGGAGCCTACTTTGGCGGAAGGTCATTTGAAAAAATAAAAAAATAATGGCTAAAGCACCTTCATTTACTTTCAAAGGTAATGCTACTAAAAAACGACCTGGAGTTCACGCAAAATCTAAAACCAGTTCTTTAAAGTCAAGCAAGAACTATTCTAAGAAATATAGAGGTCAAGGAAAGTAAAATACATTCCATAACTTTTATTATCTTTGTAAAAATTAATTATAATCTAAATTTATTAAAAAATGAAAAAAATTGAAGAAAAAGAATTAGCAAATTTACAAGAGTTACATACTGAGTTTAACAAACTTAAAACTTCACTTGGAGATTTAGCTTTACAAAAACACGGAATCTGTTTAAGAGTAGAAGAATTAAAGAAAGAGTTCCAAACGCATGAAAAGGCATTAGCCGATAAATACGGAATAAACTCTATTATTAATTTAGAAACAGGAGAAATTAAAGAAAAAGAAAAAGAAGAAGTAAAACAAAAAGAATAGAATGGCAAAAATTGAAAATAAGATTGCTTATCCGTTAGTCAAACCTCAACCTAACGATTATGTTGTTTTAACTGATGTTAGTGATAATAACGAAACTAAAACATGTTTGGTTGGAGATATAATGGGTTTCTATCCTTTTGAAATTTTTTCTACTACCCTATCAGCTGACCAAGTAAAAAATGCTGAAGGTAATCCTGTTATTTTACTTCCAGCCCCAGGACCAGGAAGAATGATAATTCCTGAATTTTTTGAAGGTGTCTTTAGTGTTGTTAGTGATAATACCGCACCAGTTCAATTTAATTGTGGTGGAGATGGACTGATAGTGTCTGGAAACAATACTCCTACTCAAGTTCTTTGTTACGGTTTACCTGAAGCTAACTTAAACCAAGTTTCAAATTTTCCTCAGAATAGTATTTTTGGATCTAATGCAACTACCTATGATCAAGATATGGGTGGATTAGTAAACAGTAATATTATATTTACATTTGCTTTTAATGAAGGTCCAACTGTTGGTAATGGATCATTAAAAATTAATTTTAGATATAGAACCGTAAGCGGATTTACTTTATAGACATGGCAAAAATTGAAAACACTAAAGCGTACCCTACAGTTACTCCCTCAATGGAGGACTTACTTATTGCAACTGATGTTAGTAATGATAATGAAACAGTAACATTTTTAGTAAGCGATTTAATTGGTGGTGCAGGTGTTCTTCAAGGACTGCAATCTGTTTTAGATGTTAATAATACAGCTACTCAAAATATAAACTTAACAGGTGTAGGTCCAAATGGAGGAATAACAGTAGTGGGAACAATTTATCCTACTACAATTACTGCAGGAGGATCTATAGGTTTGGCTGGTCAAGTTTTATCTTCTACAGGTGCTGGTATACAGTGGGTAGATCCAGGATCTGCTTTTGCTTGCTGTAGTTGGAATGATACACTACTTGTTAATGATACCTCTACTACTTCTGCTGTTATGGATGGTGTAACTATGACATTTGAAAATGCAGGGGGAGGAGTAAAAGTTACCAGTCCAGCTACATTGGTAAGTTCAGGAATAAACACGTTTACAGGCGAAGTACAAATTAACGGAACACAAATAAATTTTAACGCTTCAGGACAAATAAATGATAGTGCTGGATCCTTAGGTCTACCAGGACAATGGCTAACAGCTACAGCAACAGGGGTAGAATGGAGTAGTACAGTTCCAGCTACATCTTGTTGTAATATACAAGATACATTAGGTGCTGGATCTACCGCATTTAATCAAGGTGTAGAGTTTACAGGTACAAGTAGTGTTGTATTTGGCACTGGAGTTAGTATAGGTTCTGCAGGAAATAATCTCTTTAGCGGCACTAATACTTTCTCAGGAACATTAGATGTAGATGGTTGTTTAGAAGACTCACTTGGTTCTTGCGGTTCAGCTGGTCAAGTATTAATATCTACAGGTACAGCAGTTCAATGGTCAAACGGATCAGGTCTTGGAGCTCAAGATTTACAAGGAGTTTTAGATACAGGTAATACTGCTTCAGGAGCAAATGCAAGCATAACAATTACTGGAACGGTAGAGCCTGGAAGTATAACTGATGCTTCAGGAAGTATAGGAGCACCAGGGCAGGTATTAAGTTGGAATGGAGCAGGTCTTTCTTGGGTAACCCCTACAGGAGGTACTGTTACTTCAGTTTCTTTAAATTCAGCCCTACCAATAGGTGCATCATCAGGAGATCCTTTAGATATTAGTCCAACTTCAGGTGCGGTAGTAGTAACTCCTTTTGTTTTCAATGGAGGAGCAAACATAGGTTTTGTTCCTGATTCTTCAGCTGCATCACAGACTACAACATTTTTAAGAGCAGACGGAACATGGCAAGTGCCTGCTGGTGGAGGTGGAGGTGTTACTTCGGTAACAGCAACATTAGGATCTTCAGCAGGAGCACCATTAACAATAGCTCCAACAACAGGGGCAGTAGTAATTCAGTCTAATGCTTATACTGGAGGATCTAATGTAGGTCATGTACCATCAGGTGGTACTATTTCAACATTTTTGAGGGGAGACGGAAACTGGGCTGCTGGTGTTTCAGGGGTTATAACAATAGACTCTTCTTCAGCTGGGGCATCTACTGGTAATGCGATAACTCCTAATACCGCAGCATCTGGAGCTATAACACTTGATGTGTTTGCGTATGATGGCGGTTCTAATATAGGTTATGTTCCTACGGGAGGTACTGCATCAACATTCTTAAGAGGAGATGGAACTTGGGCTGCAGGAGCTGTAGCAGGGGTAAGCGACTTAAGTATAGGAACGGTTGTATCATCAACAGGATTACCAATAACTATTTCTCCAGCATCTCCAGCAACAGGATCAGTAACCGTTACTCAAACAAGATATACAGGAGGAACTAATGAAGGATGTGTACCAAGAGGATCGGGTAACGATGCTACTAAATATTTAGATGGTACAGGAAACTGGACAGTTCCTGCAGGTGGTAGTGCTGAAGATACTAATTCTGAACAGTTAATATTTACAAATCGTATTACAAAATCTTCCCAAGAATATGCTGAGGGCGATTATATGTCTATTAATGGAGCTTTAGATTCACAATTTTCAGCTACAGATACATACACTAACGTGTTAGGAGGAGCTCCAAATTTAGTCGCTGCGTCTGCAATGGAAGTGTTTGCTGGCTCTGTACTAAGAATTCCTACAGATGGATGTTCAACAGGAAAGCCTTGTCTTACATTATGTTCTATAACTACAGCAGGAGTGCTTAGCACCCTAAATGCTTCTCCTACTGTTCTTACCATAGAGGTATGGAGACTTCCAAATGGACCTTGTGTTTCAGGAGATGCTTTTTTAGCTGCAACATGTGATATGACTATTACAGCTGCAAGTACTCCTACATGTTGTGCTTCAGGAACTATAGAGACTACTGGTAATCAAATTTTTTGTCCAGGAGATGCTATGATGTTAACTTGGAGAGCAGATCAAGATCTTCCTGGTGGTTATTATCAAATCTGGAAAACTTGGATTAGAGCAGAATGGACACAAACACCTTAAATTAAATAAAATAAAATGAAATGGATATTAGAAAATTATCAATCGGCTCTGACTATAAGTCAGGAGCCATGCATTATATCGTAGGACAAGACGTATTAGGAGGATCTTACGTTATACATCTTATTCAGGGAACTGAAACATCTTATAAAATTTGGATACAAAAAGATAACGAAGTATATCTTTGGAAAGAGTTCCTAAGCACTTTACCTATATCATTAGAATTTAACATTAACTTTTAATGCGTTCTCCTTATAACTTTATTGTTACTCCTTTAAAAAATAAAAGGTATGACAATAGTAAAAAAATAGCAGAGGTTGATTTTCTAACCAGTGTATCTCAAGAAGACCACAAAGCCTCTAATAGATTCGCTAAAGTAATAGCTTTACCTATAAATTATAATGGTCCTGTCAAAGAAGGTGACACGCTTCTGGTTCATCATAATGTATTTAAATTATATTATGATATGTATGGTAGAGAAAAAAGTGGGAGAAGCTTTTTAAAAGATAATTTATTCTTAATAGATAATGAGCAGTTTTTTTTATATAAACAAAATGGTGATTGGAAAGCTCATGGCAAATATTGTTTTGTAAAACCAGCTCCGTTAAAAGACTCTTATATATTTAAAGGAGGCAATGAAGAGCCTTTATTTGGAACAATTAAATATATTAATCAGGAACTGATAGAATTAGGAGTTAAAGAAGGAGATGAAATATCTTTTACACCTGATAGTGAATATGAGTTTAATGTTGAAGGAGAAAAGTTATACAGAATGTTTACCAATAATATTACAATGATTATATGATATATACTCAGGATGATTTTATAGATAAAGATTTATTTAATATAGCTTGTAACTATTTAAAAAATGGAGAGTTTATTAAGCATACTGTAGGAGAAAAAAACTTTTATACTCAACCTTCTATATCTTCTTTTGATGATTATGTTTTAACTAAATTAGGAATGATTGAGGGAAGAGATTTAGAAAACATATTAAGTTTTTTTAGAGTGTCAACTGATGAATTAGATAATAGTTGGAGGATACATTCAGACTTAAACATTAAAGGGGATAGGCCTGATAGGGCTGCGGTTTTATATATGTCTCCACGAGAAAGAGAAGAATTACATGGAACTGCATTTTGGGAGCATGCGGTGTATGGAAAAGATTTACCATCTCATATTAGTGATGAGCAATATGATGAGTTGATTAAAATAGATGCAGAAAATTTAGATATGTGGAGATTAGTTTCTGTTTCTGGTTATGAACAAAATAGAATTATTTCTTACCCTGCTAATTATTTTCATAGTAAATATCCTAATAAATCCTGGAAGGAAGGACGAGAGGTATATGTTATATTTTATAAATTTAAAAAAAATTAAATCATGGGAGTACAAAAAAATATTGGAATACTAAAAGCTAAAGTAGAGGCGTTGACCACTAATCTTCAAAAGTTAATTTTAGAAGAAAAACAAACCAGGGACATGGTTCTTGGGGCTTTACAAATATTAAAAGAAATGCCAGGTCACGAAGAAGCAATTAAAAAAATAAAAGAAAAATTTAAGGAAGATGAACATAAGGGAGCTTAAATCTAATATTATACAAGCAGGCGAAAAAGCAGTTAAGCAACTTATAAAAGTAGCTAAAGAAGATATTATTAAATATGATAAAGATGATGAGCTTGCAGCAGATAGATTAAAAAATGCAGCAGCTACTAAAAAGTTATGCATTATGGATGCATTTGAAATATTAAAACGTATAGAAGAGGAAAGAGCTTTATTAGATGGTAATGTAGCAGAAAAGAAAAATAACACACCTAAAGGATTTGCAGAGTCAAGATCAAAATAGTTTATACAAAGAGATAAATAATATTATCCCTAAATCAGTTCTTTCTAATAAGAATAGAGCAAAAACTTGGCTATATGGATATAATGAAAAATACGATATAGTAGTTATATCTCGTAACGGAACCTTGGGGAAAGTAATAGATGTTAACGGATTAAAAATAGGATTACCTGCTTGCCCTAAAAATATACAATCTCGATCTAAAAAGAAAGAAGAACAATATTGGGAGCCTACTTTAATATCCAAACAATTAAGTAGAATAAAATCTATTTTTCAATGGCACGAAACACCTGATGCTTTTAAATCACAATGGGTAGATTATATAGAGGAAGAATTTAATAGAAGAGAAGAAGGGTACTGGTTTATGAATAATGGTACTCCTACTTATATAACAGGCACTCATTATATGTATTTACAGTGGACTAAAATTGATGTAGGACATCCTGATTTTAGAGAAGCTAATAGAATTTTTTATATTTTTTGGGAAGCATGTAAAGCTGACAAAAGAAGTTTTGGAATGTGTTATTTAAAAATTAGGCGTTCAGGATTTTCTTTTATGAGTTCTTGTGAAGGTGTTAATCAGGCTACTATAACTAAAGATGCTCGTATAGGTATTCTTTCTAAAACAGGTTCTGATGCTAAAAAAATGTTTACCGATAAGGTTGTACCTATTTCTAACAATTATCCTTTCTTTTTTAAACCTATCCAAGATGGTATGGATAAGCCTAAAACAGAATTAGCTTACAGAGTTCCTGCTTCTAAGATTACAAAAAAGAATATGCACACTTTGGCGGATGAAGAGCTGGAAGGATTAGATACTACTATTGACTGGAAAAACACAGGGGATAATAGTTATGATGGTGAAAAGCTTCAATTGCTTTTACACGATGAAAGTGGTAAGTGGGAAAAACCTGATAACATATTGAATAACTGGCGAGTAACTAAAACTTGTTTAAGATTAGGAAGTAAGGTTATAGGTAAGTGTATGATGGGTTCTACCTCTAATGCTTTAGATAAAGGTGGTGGTAATTTTAAATCTTTATATGAGGATTCTATGCCCAGCAAACGAAATGCAAACGGTCAGACTAAATCAGGACTGTATTGTTTATTTATTCCAATGGAATGGAATTTTGAAGGATATATAGATAGGTATGGTATGCCTGTGTTTAAAACTCCAACTAAACCTATTATAGGAATAGATGGTGAAGATATTAAAATAGGTGCTATAGATTATTGGGAAAACGAAGTAAATTCTTTATCTCATGATCCTGATGCATTAAATGAATTTTATAGACAATTTCCAAGAAGCGAGTCTCATGCTTTTAGAGACGAAAGCAAACAATCAATATTTAACTTAACTAAAATTTACCAACAGATAGATTATAATGATTCTCTTATTATGGATCATCATCTAACACGAGGCTCGTTTTCTTGGGAAAATGGAATAAAAGATTCTAAAGTTATTTGGAGTCCTAATAATAGAGGAAGATTTTTAGTGAGTTGGACTCCTCCAAAACATTTGCAAAACAATATTGTAATGGAGCGAGGAATAAAAAAACCTGGTAATGAACATATTGGATCTTTTGGTTGTGACTCTTATGATATATCTGGAGTGGTAGTAGGTAAAGGATCTAATGGGGCATTACATGGATTAACTAAATTTAATATGGAAGAAGCTCCAAGTAATGAGTTTTTTTTAGAATATATAGCACGACCTCAGACTGCAGAAATATTTTTTGAAGAAGTTTTGATGGCTTGTATTTTTTATGGTATGCCTATATTGTGTGAAAATAATAAACCAAGATTATTGTATCATTTTAAAAATAGAGGGTATAGAGGGTTTTCATTAAACAGACCAGATAAAACGTATAATAAATTATCTAAAACAGAAAGAGAATTAGGAGGTATACCTAACACCTCTGAAGACGTAAAACAATCTCATGCTTCAGCAATTGAATCTTACATCGAGAAGTATGTAGGTATAGATTTTAATGGTGACTATAGGGATGCAGGAGATATGGGGGTTATGTACTTTGGCAAAACTTTAGAAGATTGGGCTAAGTTTGATATTACCAATAGAACCAAGTTTGATGCTGCTATTAGTTCAGGTTTAGCTATTATGGCTAATCAGAAACACTTATACACACCGTCTAAACAAAAATCAAAAATAAGTATTAACTTTGCAAGATATAATAATACCAGCAATAAAAGTCAATTAATTACATGAAAGATGTCAAAATAGATATAAACTCTGCTGCGTTTCCTGATCAATTTGCAACTGACAAACAAAAGGCTACAGATGAATTTGGTCTGCAAGTAGGACAGGCAATACAATATGAGTGGTTTAGAAAAGACGGCATGCGTTGTAGGTTTTATAATCAATGGAATGAATTTCATAGATTAAGACTTTACGCAAGAGGAGAACAATCTGTAGCCAAATATAAAAATGAATTAGCAGTTGATGGGGATTTATCCTATCTAAATTTAGATTGGACTCCAGTTCCAATTATACCAAAATTTGTTGATATCGTAGTTAACGGAATGTCAGACAGATTATTTAAAGTTAACTGTATAGCCATGGACGCTTTGTCTGCTGAAAAAAGAAATCAATTTCAGACAATGGTAGAAACCAATATTGTGGCTAAAGAATTATGGACTCAATTAGAAAGTGATTTTAAAGTTAAAATGTTTAATGTAGATCCTGAAACCTTACCAACAAGTGATACGGAAATGGAATTATACATGCAGCTTAACTATAAACCTTCTATAGAAATAGCTAATGAAATTGCTATCAACACAATGTTGGAGGAAAATCATTATGCTGATATAAGAAAAAGAGTTGATTACGATATTGCTACTTTAGGAATTGGAATGTGTAAACACATGTTTCAACAAGGAGATGGCATAAGAGTAGAATATGTAGATCCTGCTAATGTAGTTTATAGCTATACCGAAGATCCTTATTTTAAAGATTGTTTTTATTGGGGGGAGATTAAAACTTTACCTATAGCGGAATTAGTAAAGATAGATCCAAACATTACAAATGAAGAGATGGAGGAAATATCTAAATATAGTCAATCATGGTATGATTACTATAATGTAGCCGCAATGTATGAAAACAGTATGTTCTCAAGAGATACCTGTACGCTTTTGTATTTTAATTATAAAACCACTAATAGTTTTGTTTATAAGAAAAAACAAATGGCTGAGGGAACTTTTAAAACTGTAGAAAAAAATGATGAGTTTAATCCTCCACAAGAAATGATGGATGAAGGAAACTTTGAAAAAGTAGAAAAAAGAATTGATGTATGGTATGAAGGAGTAATGGTAATGGGAACTAATATTATTCTTAAGTGGGATATGATGGAGAATATGGTAAGACCTAACTCGGCTAATCAATATGCTTATCCTAACTATGTGGCTTGTGCTCCAAGAATGTACAAAGGAGTATTAGAGTCTTTAGTAAGAAGAATGATTCCTTTTGCTGACCTTATTCAGTTAACACATTTAAAAATACAACAAGTAGTTTCTAAAGTAGTTCCAGATGGAGTATTTATTGATGCAGACGGATTAAGTGAAGTTGATTTAGGAACAGGAGCAGCTTATAATCCTGAGGATGCTTTACGATTATATTTTCAAACAGGTAGTGTGGTTGGAAGAAGTTATACGCAGGATGGTGAGTTTAATAATGCAAAACAACCTATTAGTCAGTTAACTTCAAGTAGCGGTCAAAGTAAAATGCAAATGCTGGTTGGTAACTACAATCATTATTTAAATATGCTTCGTCAAGTAACAGGATTAAATGAGGCTCGAGACGCATCCACACCAGATCCTAACTCTTTAGTTGGTATACAAAAATTAGCTGCTCTGAATTCTAATGTAGCTACTCGACATATATTAAATGCAAGTTTATTTATTACTCAAAGATTAGCCGAATGTTTATCTATTAGAACTGCAGATGTATTAGAATATTCAGAGTTTGCAGATGAATTTGCAATGCAAATTGGTAAATATAATTTAGGAATATTAGAAGAGATTAAAAATCTTTACATATATGACTTTGGTATATTTATAGAAATGACTCCTGATGAAGAAGAAAAACAGCAGTTAGAACAAAATATACAAATGGCTTTACAAAACGGAGGAATTGATTTAGAAGACGCAATTGATATTAGAACTATCAATAATTTAAAAATGGCTAATCAATTACTTAAAGTAAAACGTAAACAAACAGAAGTTGAAAAACAAAAACAACTTCAACAGCAACAAGCCATGCAAGGACAGCAAGCACAACAGCTGCAACAAATGAAAGCTCAAGCTGAGATGCAAAAAACCCAACAAGAGTTACAAGCTAAGATTCAAATTAAACAAGCTGAAATTGCTTTTGAAATTGAAAAACAAAACAATGAAGCAAATCTTAAACGTAGATTAATGGATGCTGAGTTTAATTATAATATGCAACTTAGAGGAATGGAGCAAGAGCAAATAGATATGCGTGAGCAAAAGAAAGAAGATGGTAAAGCAGAAAGAATTACTATGGCTAACACCCAGCAGTCTAAAATGATTGAGCAGCGTAAAAGAAATCTTCCTCCAATTAACTTTGAATCTAATGAAGATAGTTTAGATGGGTTTGATTTAGCGGAATTTGATCCAAGATAATGGGCTTAAAAATATAATAAAATTAGTATTAACTTTGTAAAAAATTAAATTAAATAAAATGGACCAAAATAAATTTACAGTAAAAGACGTGTCAGGGGTTGAAAAATCCAAAGCAGAAGTTGAAGAAAAACTTCTTAAAGAGCATGAAGAAAAAATTGAAACTCCAAAAGATGACACTAACGTGGAGCGAGTGGATACACGCACTGCGAGTACCAACACCGACACGAAACAAAAAGAAGTACAACAGGAAGGAGAAGCACAAAAAGAAACTCCCGTATCAGAGTTAAGTGATACAGACGTTCTTTCATATATTAAAAAAAGATATGATAAAGATATCGAATCGGTAGATCAATTGTTTGAAACACAAAAATCAAATGAAGATTTACCTGAAGATGTTGCAGCGTATTTTAAATATAAAAAGGAAACTGGACGTGGACTCAAAGACTTTGTTGAATTACAAAAGGATTATGATGAAATGGACGGAGACCAAGTGCTAAAAGCTTACTATTCTAAAACTGAAGAAGGTTTAGATATGGAAGATATTCAAGATATCATGGAGGATAAATTCTCGTTTGATGAAGAATTAGATGATCCAAAGGATATTAAGAAAAAGCAATTAGCTAAAAAAAGAGAACTTGTAAAAGCTAAAAAGTTTTTAAACGAACAAAGAGATAAATATAAAGCTCCTCTTGAGTCAAGTGGGGGTGGGTTATCTGCCGAGGACAAAGAAAAATTTAATAGCTATAAAAGTTATATAGAGGAGTCTAACAATGCTCGAGACGCACAAAAGAAAAGGTATGATTACTTTTTAGATAAAACCAATGAGGTTTTTAACGATGAGTTCAAAGGTTTTGAGTTCAATATCGGAGAAAAAAGTTTCACCTTTAAGCCAGGAGATAAAGACGAGTTGAAAAGTAAGCAGTCTGATGTAAATAATTTTGTCAATAAATATATGGACACAGACAGCGGACTAATCAAAGATGCTCGAGGATATCACAGGGCTATGTCAGTTGCTATGAATTTAGACAAATTTGCTGAATTCTTTTACAATCAAGGAATGACCGAAGCTGTAGATAATGTTGCTAAGAAATCAAAAAACATTAATATGGACGTAAGGAAAACTCCGCAAAGTTTCAGTAAAGATGGATTAAAGATTAGAGCTGTGGGCGATAGTAGTAGTGGAAAGGGCCTCAAAATTAGAAGTATAAAAAGAGTATAAACTAAAAAAAATTTAAAAAATGGCAGTAATAACACCTCCAGGCTTTGACTTGCAACCAAGTGGACAGCAAGTAGCACTGGCAACAAATTACCTAACTGACTTTGATTTCTTAAATCAGTATCTTCCAGATACATATGAGAAAGAATTTGAGCGTTATGGTAACAGAACAGTAGCATCATTCTTAAGAATGGTTGGTGCTGAAATGCCTTCTAACTCAGACCTTATAAAGTGGGCTGAACAAGGAAGGTTACATACTAAATACACAGGATGTACAACGACAGCGGTAGCAACGGATGACGTAGCAACGTGGACTATTCCAACAGCTCAAGTTAACCCAGCTTCGCCTCCAGCTTCATCTGCACCAGCTAATGGTTTTACAGCAATCAGAGTAGGTCAAACTATAATGATTTCTGATGAAACTGCTGGTTCAACTTTAAGCAATAAGGCGATTGTAACATCTGTAGATACAGCAGCAGGTCCTATATACACTATTGACGTAGCTTACTACGAAGGTGGTGGTCAAACAATGGGTGCGGCTACAGACTGTACTATATTTATTTATGGATCAGAATTTAAGAAAGGCCAAGAAGGAATGGTCGGTTCTATCGAAGCTCAAGACTTTATCTTTGAAAACAATCCAATTATCATTAAGGACACTTACCAAGTAAATGGTTCTGACATGGCACAAATTGGATGGATAGAGGTAACTACTGAGAACGGTGCAAGCGGATACCTTTGGTACTTAAAGTCTGAGCACGAAACAAGACTTCGTTTTGAAGACTACTTAGAAACTGCAATGGTTGAAGCGGTTCCAGCTGAAGCTGGTTCTGGTGCGGCTGCAGCGACTGGAGCTGTTGGTAACAATGGTTCTGAAGGAGTTTTCCATGTAGTAAATACAAGAGGAAATGTATGGAGCGGTGGTAACCCAGTTGCTCTTGCAGGTTTCGATTCAGTTATCCAAAGACTTGATAAGCAAGGTGCTATCGAGGAAAATGTAATCTTTGTTAACAGACAATTCTCATTTGATATTGATGATATGTTAGCTGCTCAAAACTCTTATGGAGCGGGTGGTACTTCATATGGTCTATTTGATAATGATGAAGAGATGGCTCTTAACTTAGGGTTTACAGGATTCCGTAGAGGTTATGACTTCTACAAGTCAGACTGGAAATACTTAAACGATCCTACTATGAGAGGAGGTTTAACAGGTGGTGCAATCAATGGACTTATGGTTCCAGCTGGTTCTACAACTGTATATGACCAAATCTTAGGTAAGAACGCTAAGAGACCATTCTTACATGTTAGATATAGAGCTTCTGAAACTGAAGACAGACGTTACAAAACTTGGATCACTGGTTCTGCTGGTGGAGCAAGAACATCTTCTTTAGATGCGATGACAGTTAACTTCTTATCAGAAAGAGCTGTATGTACTTTAGGTGCAAACAACTTCTTCTTGTTTAGAGATTAATAACTAACAATAATCAGGGGGAGGACTAACCTCCTCCCCTTTTTTTTAACTTTAATTAAATTATAATAAAATGAAAAAGATAACCAAATCTGTTGCAAAACAGTATAAACTTAAAAGTGAGGTAGCACCATTGTGCTTTATGTTAAACTCTCACCACAACAAAAGATCACCATTACTTTATTTTGATGAAGAAACAGGAACTAACCGACCTCTTCGTTATGCAAGAAATCAAAAAAGCCCATTTGAAGATGAGCAAGATGGAAATGCAATTATGGAACCTATTATTTTTGAAGACGGGTTTTTAAATGTAGAAAGAAGTAATCAGGTGTTGCAAGAATTTTTATCATTACACCCTGGTAATGGAATGATATTTGAAGAAATAAATCATGCTAAAGACGCTGCTCAAGATTTAGAAGTAGAAGAGTTAGTTTTAGACGCTCAGCTTTTAGCAAGAGATTTAGATATAAATACTTTAGAAACTTTAGGTAGAGTTTTATTAGGGAGAGATACTTCTAAAATGTCTACTGCAGAATTAAAAAGAGATGTATTAGTATATTCTCGTACTTATCCGTCAGACTTTATTGATGCTTTAAATGATCCTGCTTTACAATTACAAGATGATGTAGTTAAGTTTTTTAGCAATAATCTTTTACAATCAAGAAATAAAGGTAGAGATATTTACTTTAATCTTCCAACTAATAAAAAGAAAATGTTAACAGTTCCATTTGGAGAAGATCCTTATGACATCGCAGCTTCTTATATGCAAACTGATGATGGTATAGAAACTTATAAACTTCTTAAAAAAGTATTAGGAGGAGATGAAAAGCCTAAACCTAAAAAGAAAGCTAAGGTTACTGAAGAGTAATAAAGAGAGCACCTAAAACAGGTGCTTTTTTTTTTGTATCTTTGCACACAGTACTACCAATAAGTGGTAGTTTTTTTACTAATTAAAAAATTAAAATTATGCACAAGTATGGAGACATTACCACAACAGGTGGTACAGGACTCATTTCTTTAATGAATGTCGCATCTTGCTATTTAGACGCAGCTGATGATATAGTTATTGATTATGAGAGCGGTTCGCAAATTAAACTTGCCTCAGCATCAGCTTTAGTACAAGCAGATGTAGATAAAGTGTTCGAGGTAATAAAAAACGCTCAAGAACAAAAATGGAGCACAGTAGAGTATACAATTCCAGCATTAAGCGAAAGTGTTAATGCTGTAACATTCACCTTTTAAAATTAAGAAATCATGAATAAATTTTTAAAAATCGGAGATTATGTTTTTGGTGGCAGTGTAGTATATGTTGGCGAAAGTGGAGGGACATTAACCCTTAACTATGCAGATAAGCAAATTAACCTTACAGGTGTAGGATCGTTTGGTGCTGCAGATAAAGCTGCAGTAGAAAGAGCTCTTGTAGCTGTTTGGAGCCAAGGCTTTACTGACTCAACTATTGACGTGTCTCTAAGTCAAGCTATAACAGCAGTTTCATAACAGTTGTTTTATCGTACAAGGAGAGGTCTGCAAAAAATGTGGACCTCTTTTTTTTTTGTTATCTTTGTAAAAATGTTTATTTAATATGGCGGCATCTATAAATGAAGTACGAAATACTGTATTAGCAATAGCAAATAAAAATAATTACGGATACATAACTCCTCAAGATTTTAATTTGTATGCTAAGCAAGCACAGTTGGATATGTTTGAAGATTATTTTTATTCTTACAATAACTGGATTCTTAGACAAAACAATAGAGCTTCAGGAACAGGCTATGCAGATATAACAAAAGGTTTATTAGAAGTAATGGACAGTTTTTCAGATACTGTATTTTTACCTCAAGTAAATGCAAATGTTTATTCCTTGCCTTTAAATTATTATTTAATAAATAAACTTTTTTATTACAACACTCCATTGTTTACGGGTACATGTACGTCTGCTTCTCCTAATCAATTAATAGATTCAGCAGTTATAGGTTGGACTACTATTCCTGCGGGTGCACCAACTCCTAATATAGGAAGTATTGTAGTAAACACCACTACCTTTCAACAAGCTTTTGTAACAGGGGTAGTAAACACAACAACAGTAGATTTAAGTGCGGATATATTTACATTGGCAGGAGAAAGTTATGTTATATATTCTAATACCAATATTAGAGAGGTAGAAAGAGTAAGTCAAAATAAAATATTTTATTTAACTAATTCTATGTTGACTGCACCTACTACTACCTATCCAGCGTATACTTTAGAGAATAATAATATTACTGTATATCCTTCTACTATATTACAGCCAGGTGCTATACAAGCTCAATATATAAGATATCCATTAACACCGAGATGGACCTTCCAAAACTTACAATTAGGTGAACCTCAGTTTGATCCTACTCAACCTGACTTTCAAGAATTTGAATTACCTGATTCTGATGAGCCAACTTTAATAGCAAAAATTTGTCAATATGTAGGGATAGAAATTAGAGAAGCAGAAGTATATAATTTTGGAAAAGCAGAAGAAGATAGAGAAACACAAGAAACCAGTTAACTATGACATATATTACAGATTACGTTTATTACGAAAATAATATTGGACCATCATTTAATGCTCCTTCAGATGCTAATTGGGGTTCTTATCAATATGTTTCTTTGGATGATATTGTAAATAATTTTATGTTAATGTTTCAAGGAAACAATGAAATTGTAAATAATTTAAACAGATATCAAGTTTTATTTCACGCAAAAAGAGGAATTCAAGAATTGAATTACGATGCAATGAAAGAAATAAAAATATTAGAACTTACTGTATGTGAAACTCTTAGATTTATTTTACCTCCCGACTATGTAAATTGGGTTAGGATTTCTTGGGAAAAAGATGGTATGCTTTATCCTTTAACTGAAAACATTCAAACCAATTGGAGTGGAGCTTATTTACAAGATCATGATTGTAGAATATTATTTGATATTGACGGTAATGTTTTAAAACCTCATGAGTCGTTTTGGGATACACAAAGAAAAGATGGAAAACAAAAAACATTATACTTAGGAGAGGGTAAGTTTCATGGTCAAGAAGGATATTGTATAGACGGTTGTTGGTATTTTGATTATCAAGTCGGTAGTAGATTTGGATTAAATACTGAAACTGCAAATGTTAACCCTACATTTAGTATTAATAAAAAGGGAGGAGTAATTAATTTTAATTCAGTTATGTCTGGGCAAATGGTCGTTTTAGAGTATGTATCAGATGGTATGGAAAACGGTGATGATTCAGCAGTTAGTGTAAACAAATTATTTGAAGACTACTTATATGCTTATATTAAGTATGCTATTTTGAATGGCCGATTTGGAGTACAGGAATATATAATTAACAGAGCAAGAAAAGATAAATCATCTTTACTTCGTAATGCTAAATTAAGATTAAGTAATATACACCCTGGTAGACTCTTAATGAATTTAAGAGGTCAGGATAAACAGTTAAAATAATATGGCGTTAACCTCAACAAATTTTATAGCGGGTAAAATGAATAAGTCTGTTGATGAAAGGCTTATTCCACCAGGAGAATATATTGATGCTTTAAATGTTCGATTAGGTTCTACAGAAAATACTGAAATTGGAGCGGTAGAAAACTCTTTAGGTAATACTGTTTTAACTCAGTTAGAATTTAACGGAGTTCCATTACAGGGAGATATAAGAACTATTGGAGTATATGAAGATGGAATAAACGAAACTCTGTATTGGTTTGTTCATAATGAAAACAATCCTAACTCAATAACCACAGGAGTGGTAGATATGGTTGTTTCTTATAATACTAATTTAGGATCATTAACTTATCATGTAGTCAGCACATCTGTTTTAAATTTTAGTTTTACTTATTTAATTACAGGTGTAAGTAAGATTGAAAATTTATTATTTTTTACTGATGACCTTAATCCTCCAAGAGTAATTAATGTTTCAAGTGATTATGCTTATCCAGGTCCAGGGGCGATAGATGATGTGTTGGAAGAAGAAGATGTAAGTGTTATAGTTAAGCCTCCAGGGTATGAAGATTTTGATACTGCAGCAGGACAAATAGCTCCTTTAGGAGCTCCTTATGTAAAACCTCGAGTTATTCCAGGAGAAGAGAATTATATGGAAACTCGTTTTCTTTGCTTTGGTTATCGTTATAGATATCAAGATGGGCAGTATAGTGCTACCTCTTTATTTTCTAAGCCATCATTTCAGCCATCTGCATTTGCTTTAAGCATTCAAAATTTTTGGAATGACGGAATGGAAAATAGGTTTAATGGGGCTGATGTTCATTTTTCTACAGGAAGTAAACGAGTAAAAGAAGTAGATTTATTATATAAACAAAGTACATCTAATGTTATATATGTAATTAAAAGATACAATAAACAAGAATTAGGATGGTCAGATAATGACTTTAAAATGGTTACATTTACTAATAGTGAGATTTATACTACATTAGGTAGTGATGAACTATTAAGGCTATATGATAATGTACCTCGTACTGCTAAAGCACAAACCATACAAGGTAATCGTTTAATGTATGGTAATTATGTAGATGGATATGATATTAGATATAGTGAAGGTGGAGCAAAGATTCCTATTGTATATGATTTAGAGGGATTAAGTGGAGAAATAGCGGGTACCAATTTACCTGATCCTGTTAGTTCTAATGGGGTATATGATTTTGATGGTATTCATAATGAGCCTGATTCGGTTCTAACTTTTGATTTATCAGATTTAAACCCTGCTGGTGGTGGTAATATTCAAGAAGGTCTTATTATACAGTTTGGTATAACAATGCAGCAGACTACCGCTACGGTATGTACTGATAGTGGAGGGGCTACTTTTTGTCCTGGTGGAGCTGCATTACAAAGCTCTCCTTTTACGCTTCCATTTAGTTTTACTGTACCTCCAGGGGGTTATGCAGATGTAAACGCTATGTTATCTTCTCAAGCATTTAAGGATAGAATTGGAGGAAGTGTTGCTCAAAACTTTACAGGTCTTAATGTTGTAAAACCCTTATACCCTTGTTATGATAGTGGTCAAGGTGCTACTTTAAGTGATAAGTTTTATCAGCAATCAGACAATCCAATATCTACAACTGGACTTGTAATGGTAAGTGGGGGTATAGGAGGTATTCCTGAGGCTCCTACACAACTTTGTAGTCTTACAGCCTTAGACACGAATCCGTTTCCAACACCGTGTTCTA
>TARA_R100000654_G_scaffold11174_5_pt1 | contig 25303 bp, 35 predicted proteins | sample TARA_R100000654 | Tara Oceans TARA_R100000654 (sample SAMEA2622473) | marine metagenome | biome: marine biome (ENVO:00000447); feature: surface water layer (ENVO:00002042); material: "saline water (ENVO:00002010), including plankton (ENVO:xxxxxxxx)" | depth 5 m
GAATAAAAGACTAAACTAATACTTGACTACCAAACTACAAACTGACAGACTAAATGTAACAAAACAGAAAGGACAACCAAAGCGACACACAAAAGATTAGACATAAACGTAGCAATAGCGCATAGCCTAGCGCAAGAATAAAGCGTGAATGGAGCCTGGATTTCCAGTGCCTCTTGGCCCGACGATAAGTCACGATAGCAATAAATGTGTACGGCACTAAGCTATCTGAAAGAGTTGGCATACTCATACCCATTGAAAAGATGATAACCTACTGATTGTCTTTGGATGTTTTTTGTTATGACACAAGCTGACTAATTTAGGCCAACCTAAACTTATGCTTGACGTATGGGTTGGCTTGTGTCTTACTGAACACATCAACACAATGAGGTGACACAATGACATTATATACCCTACCCCATAAATTTACCGTACATCGTTCTAAAATAGATGGGACTAGCTTTGTTCTAATGTGTAACGGTAATTTTGTTTCTTGTGCAGAAACGCTAGATGATATTTTTATCACCTATGGTAATCAATTGAAATATGCAAAAGGGTAAGACACCATGACACAATACACACGCAACATTCTTAAAGTGTACAAGCAATGCACTAGTGATGAGATACAACACGGCATGACTTGGTACGCTGACGCTAAGTCTGACGCTCAAAGCATGGCTGACAAGTACGAGCTACCATTGCACATTGTAGTTGGCGTAATTGCCGCACTCAGTCCGACTAATCGCTGGGAGCGTAATTTGATTGACGCTGACAATATGCTTGATGTCTTTGTATCAGGCGGCTATGTTGAAAGCTGTACACCATGTACGTACAAGACGATGCGAGACAAAGCGTGGTCTATCCTACAGACTACACCACATGACGCTGACGCTGTAGCTTTCATACTCAAAGGGCCAAAGATTACAGACTTCTTTTACTGTATTATGGGTGAGAATGTATGCGTCATTGACGGACACGCTTGGTGCATCGCTAACAATGACAGACGCACTATGCAGGAAGTACCAAGCATAGGTAAGAAGCTACGTGCTGAACTACAAGAGTGCTACAGACGTGCAGCGAAGAAACATGGCATCACAGCATATCAGATGCAAGCTGCGACTTGGGTAGCGTGGAAACGTATTCACAATGTTTAGGCTTGACAAATAAACTAAACTATGATCTAACTATATCGAACACATAAAGGAGACACATCATGTTCGTACTATTCGCAACCAAGCCACTTAACGATGGCACTAACGGATTCCGTTTCAACTTTGCAGGTGTCAAAGGTCTGACACGTAAGCGCAAGCACGCGAGCCGTGGCTTCAAGATTACACGTAATGATTGCATGACTGCACTGCACTTAGGCAAGCGTACCATCTACGTAGAACAAAAGTTTAACCGTAACACTAAGCGTAAGCTTTGCCACTTTGCAGGTTGATTATGCTGACACACATGACTAGGGATATCTTGGCAGAGGCATGGCACGATTGTGTCTCTGCAAGAGATAAACTAAAAGCACTAGATGAGTTTTACTTTTCTTGTGTACACGAAGACACAGTGAAAAAGCTAGACGATAGCTTGCACACAATAGCTGAACTACTCAATTGAACAGGAGACTGCTTAATGTTTAAGATGTATTACGAATGTCCATGTGGTGAAGAGTGGGAAATGGAATGGGAGTGCTGTTGTAATGATCGTTGCCCATCATGCAACAGAGAAAATGAAGCAGTAGATATTGAGGATATATAGTAAAGGAGATATGAGACAATGACAACTTTTACAAAACCAGTACTACGTGAATTAAGTAATCAACTGCAAACTTTGCTTGACAACAGTAAATACATAGGCACAGCGAAAGGCTTGAACGACTACGCCTTTGAGCTAGGCAACTGTAAATATGACGAAGGCGAAGCTACCTTTCAACTCAAGGTGCTTATCAAAGGTAGTAAGTCTAGACAAGAGAGAGATCTTGAAGACTTAGCAAAACTCAGTGACCTTGACACAACCAAGATTGCCACATTGCAAGGCATGAAAGTGTCACTTGTAGGGTACAACACTAGAGCACGTAAACGCCCTTGGCTAATTCAAGACTTGACAACGGCTAAACAATATGTCTTAGATGATTACCAAGCCAGGCGTTTGTTTGGTGTAGTAGAAACAGAGGTATCTTGATATGGGGAGTACGCTGGTGCGTTAATCTTATCTGTGGCAATATAGATAAGAGCCTAATTGTCTAGGTGTGGGGGGTTCAATTCCCTCACTCCTCACCATGAAACAAAATATGAGTTTAACAGTTTAGAGGAGACTACACAATGAAACTTACAATCAACACAAACGCTTTCCCTGATGTACCAGAAGAACACCTCAAGGAAATGCTTGGCATATTACCCTATTGGGTACGTGAGTATAACCTTCTAGGTGAGGGCATGGACATTTTAAACTTTATGACTGAACGGTATGGCTTTGGTAGCTTGCACCAATTCAAGGGTGGCGTACAAGAGGACGGTACGTACAGCTATCCAGAAGATCCTGACCTGCCATACATAGGAAAGATGAACACACCCAACGGCTACGTGTACTTCTATCAGTACGCTATGCTTGCACTACCGTTGCCTAATGGTGAATACTTTGTAACAAGGATGGACTAATGTATTATGTAGAAACAAGAGTAGTGTTTAGAGTTGGTAATGAGTCAGATGCAAAAGACCTTTGGTGGTTAGAGGAAGCAATAGAAAAATATCTTAGAGTAAATGAAGAGATTGTTTGTATTGATGCACCAAAGGTGACAAGGATGGACTGATGTATATCTTACTTATACTTATGGCTTCTTGGATGGCTATGATAATAACGTCAACCTTACTAGTACAGCTAGGCGTAGACAAAAAAGCTATTGACACCATAGATATCTTTGTGATATACGTTCAGATATTCTTAATAACTTACACACTAAGGAGACTAAAACAATGGATGATGTAATACCTCTACAGCAATACAGCGTAGACTTGCAGCGTGAGATTGACGATGCAGAATGGCTTGGCGAGTTTGATCGTGCTGATGCAGACAAACGAGAGCTTGAAGATGTCAAGCGTATGATTGACAATGGCGAACTATGGTATGCAACATTCTAAGGAGAGAGAGACATGATTATTGAAGATCAAACAGTAGAAGTAAAAGTATGGGATCACAATGACGCAGTTATCTTTGTGTATGAAAGTATACACGAGAAGACAGATGAATTACACGAGGGTGTACCTGTTTGGAAGGGCTATAAAAAAGTTCTTACTGCCATACCTGTAAACTTTTGTTACGGTTCTTTATCTAAAGATGAACAGCTAGATAAGGTATGCAAAGTAGCTGATGCATTGAGTGAATTGTACTCTGATGATGATTCAAATGAAATAGGTGTCTCTTACTACATCAACCATGATCCGTATGTAAATTGCTAACATGGTAGCTGGATCACAGATAATCTTACCGTTCTTGATAGCTTACGTAGGTGGCTTCATCTACTTCTACTTGAAAGGTAGTGACGAGGAGTAACGTATGGCCTTGTACATTAAAAGAGTTCTTATCGCCCTCTCAGTATTGGTTAATGTAATACTTGGCGGTATGAACAACCAAACGTTTAGCGCTAGGAATTGGCAATGGAGAAGGGATCGTAAGCCTAACTTGGTTTGGTTGATTGATCTCACAGTAGGGAAAGGACACTGTTCAGAATGTTGGGTTTACTGGAAGACACGCAGGAAATGGTAAAGGCTAAGACAGTACAGCAGTTAGTGTACGCATACTTAAAGTCAGATGCGTTTCGCAAGCTAGGCCAAGCTTCACAAAAAGACTACTATGACTGCCTAAGTATAATAGAAGATGGATTAGGACATATCAGTCTCAAGTCAGGCTTGACTGTACCTACCATGCAGAAACACTACAACGCTTGGCTTGTACGTGGAGTTCATCGTGCAAACAAGATAGCTGCGATCATGTCTATACTTATTAATTGGGCTACGAAGAATAACTTACGTGTCTTCAACCCTATGCCGTACATAGACAAGACACCTAACCCACCTCGCAAAGTTACATGGGAGCCAAGCCAGGTTAAGCTGTTCTTGGATACAGCGTACAGCCAGTGGAAGTGGCGATCCATAGGCTTGATTGTACACATGGCTTACGAGTGGGGGCAACGTGTAGGTGATATGCGTATGCTGTTATGGAACGCTATAGACTTAGACAAAGGACGCTGTGACTTTGAGCAAAGCAAACGAGGTGAGGCAGTGCACTTGCCTATCAGTGATGGCTTGATGCACGTACTGAGACAACAACACGAAACGTTTAGCTTTCAAGTCTTGGTAGCTCCACAGATACAGCCTAGTGATGGAGCGTACAAGCCATACACGAAGGAAGGTCTTCACGTACACGTCAATGCAATACTGGAGGAAGCTGGACTGCCAAGCCACCTGACAGCTATGGATATGAGGCGTACAGCTATTACTGAAATGGTTGAAGCTGGTGTAGATATAACACAGATCAAACAAGTTAGTGGTCACACCAGTATAAATAGCTTGACTCCGTATATCAAACACACGTATACTGGTGCATCAGAAGCATTAGCCCAGCGCAGTGCGTACAAGGATAAAGAGTGATGAAATCTTGTAAAACATGCGGTAAAGATACTGATGAATTATATAAACATCATATAATCCCTATAGCTAATGGAGGTAAAGACAAAAAAGAAAACATTATAGATATATGTGTAGATTGTCATAGCATAGCACATGATGTAAGTTTTAAAAGTTCTAAAGGCCCAATTAAAAATGGAATTAAAAAAACAAAAGATGCACATGCTTACTTCTGTACTCTTGACGATAATTTTTGGTTAAGTTTTTTTGATGATTTGAATTTTGAAAATAACTATCTATATTGCTTTGTATGGGGAGGTTTTATGTGTGGTGAAATATCTGGATCAGATTTGATACGTATGTTAGAAGATAATTTTAAAAAAAGAAAGAACATAATAAACATAAGTGATAAAACCATAAGAGACATTAAAAGTATATATGAATATCGTAAAGAAGTAGATGCATTTAAAGATAAATTAAAGCAGGAAAAATCTAAAAAAAACTACCCATCAAATAGAGTATCTAAAGTGGACAATAAAAAAATTAAAGAGTTACTAGATCAGGGTTTAAACAAAGCAGAGGTAGCAAGAACTCTTAACGTAAGTAGGATGACGGTTTATAGAGCAATTAATATTAAGGATAACACAGATGGATAACTACATAGAAGAGACACTGGACTTAACTGAGGGTGAGTCGATACGCAAGGCTTGTCCTAAGTGTGGTAGCAAGAATACTTTCACTGCACGTAAGGTTGACGGTAGGATTATCTATAACTGTTATAAATTATCGTGCGATCTCAAAGGCATGGTGTCCACAGCTATGACTGCAGAAGAGATGGATTCTTACTTTAGGAAGCCCTTAGTAGAAACATACAACAATAACAAAGAGTTAACCACCTTTGTTTATCCAGAGAACGTAGTCGATGGCAGCGCTGCACAAGATGGACAACTACGTAGATTTATTATGCGTTGGCCTATACTTAACCATGAAAAGTTAATGTATGACGTTAAGGATAAACGTGCAGTCTTTCCTATCTATGAGGATAATAGATTAGTAGATGCAATAGGACGTGCGTTAGATGGAGCTATACCAAAGTGGTATAGATACAATGGTGTAGGAAGTTGCTACAAGAGGTGTATAGGTAAACCTAATGGCGTATATGTTATAGTCGAAGATGTTATCAGTGCTATCACTGTGGCTAAACGTATGCCAGGAACTACTGGCTTTGCTATACTTGGCACTAGCTTGACACAGGATCATCTAGCTGATATAAGTGACAATGCGTCATGCTGTCTGGTTGCACTTGATCCTGATGCACTAAGTAAGAGTATGCAGTTTAGTAAAAAGATACAACTTTGGACTGACTTACCTGCTTGGGTGTTGCACGTTGAGGATGATATCAAGTATGAACGTAAGAATGATATGGATACTTTAAGGAGTCTGATAGATGGAGCGATTGAATAAACAGAATCCTATAGCTAAAGATTTGCGGCAACCTAAGTACAAGCAACGAGTTATACCTGATAAGAAAAAACCTAAACCAGTACGGAAAGAAAAGCATAAAGGAAATAAGGATGAAGTATAAAAAGTCTTGGCAAGAAGGTAGAGAAGCTGAAAAAATATTTATCGAAAGAAGAGGTAATAACTTTATCAGAAGGGCTAGTAAAGAAGAAGACATCCATGAACATTGGGATGTTCTAGATAGTGAACTAGGAAGGATAGATATAAAAGCAGCAAAACGTAAGTATAGACATGGTAGTGTTGACGGTACAGTTTGGTGGGAACTTAGGACGGTAAAGCGTCCCCCTAAAGGCGAATCAAAAGAAGGCTGGGGAGTGCCTAACGGTATTGATAGGCTTATTGCTGTTAAGATAGAAGATAATTTTTATCTAGTCAAACCAGAGAAAATAATAGAAGATTTACGTGGGAGATGCAAAGAATATTATCGTGGTGAGTTTGGATTACATTCAAGGCCAGGAAGAGGAGATTTAATGACTATACTACCACATGAGTACGTTATAGAAAATGCAACTTGTATTGTAGGGGCATCATCGGAGGTTAAACCATGTATAAATTAATAGCAGCACTGTTTGTGCTTGCAGGTACAGCACACGCAGGTCAACTACAAAATAAACCTGTCTTATGTGGTAGTGGTGCAGAAGTTTTTGCTACTATTGAACTAGGAGAACAACAACTAATTTATAAAGCAACGCAAGTCACTACAGTAAGATCTCTTAACGGCGTTGCTCCCGATCCAGTTCTTTTACCTATGTCCATCTTTATGAATTTAGATAAAAAAACTTATACTGTTTTAGAGTATCATCCTAGCTACAATATGTACTGCATTATAAGTTTTGGCAATCAAGGAGAGTTTGCCAGTGAAGATTAAAGCAACATATATAAATCATATGGGCAATGATATTACAGTAGTAAACGCTGCTCGTGTGTCTTTTGGTAAAAGATCAGGAATGATTTGTGTAGATAATGTACTAGGCAAATGGGAGCTTGAAGAAAAAGATAGTAAATTAATATATTATCTTGCCAAGCACAAACATATGTCACCGTTTGGTCACTGCTTTGTTACCTTTCATGTAAAGGCTCCTATCTTTGTAGCACGTCAACTAGTCAAGCATAAATTCTTGCGATGGAATGAGATTAGTAGAAGGTATGTTGACAGTGAGCCTGAGTTTTATGTCCCTGAGTTTCGTGAAGCAGTTGCAGATAAAAAACAGGGATCAGGAGATACTTTAAACTCTGAAAATTTAAGAATACGTTTTGAAAGAGATATGGTAAGTTTTAAACATAAGTACGGGTATCTATTACACCAAAAGGTTTGTCCAGAGCAAGCACGTATGGTACTACCACAGTCTACCATGACTGAGTGGTACTGGTCAGGTAGCCTTGATGCCTTTGCTGATATGTGTAATTTGCGCTGTGCTTCTGATACACAACACGAAACACGCATAGTTGCTACGCAGATTAGTGCTAAGATGCTTAACCTGTTTCCTGTATCGTGGAATGCTTTGGTAAAAGTTAGTGAACATCAAGCAGAAAAGATGACTGACTTTACAGTATCTCCAAAAGATATATGGAAAGATGGTGATGGAGGGGAGTTGTTTGTATGAGACTAGAGAATGAAATTAAACTAGACTTTAAAGACGTTCTAATAAGACCAAAGCGAAGCACCCTTGGTAGTCGCAAGCAAGTTGAATTAACTAGAGATTTTAAGTTTAAAAATTCTCTTGGGGGGTATCAAGGTATACCCATAATGGCTGCTAACATGGATGGCGTTGGTACTTTTGAAATGGCAAGAGCTTTAAAAGAACTTGGTCTGTTTACTTGTTTAGTTAAGACATACACACCTGAAGAGATCATTGACTTTTTTAAAAGTGATCAACGATTATATCAAAGCGTAGCTGTAAGCATCGGTATCACTGATGCTGATCTGGTAAAGTGGCACGAGGTTTATTCTCAAGAGCACAGTGTAAAATATGTTTGTATTGATGTTGCTAATGGTTACAGTGAAAACTTTGTAGGTTTTGTAAAAGAGTTTAGAGATAGATACCCTGAGATAGTTATCATAGCAGGTAATGTAGTCACTGGTGAAATGACAGAAGAATTAATACTAAGTGGTGCTGACATAGTTAAAGTTGGTATTGGTCCTGGTTCAGTTTGTACAACAAGAATACAAACAGGTGTTGGCTACCCACAACTGTCAGCTATAATAGAGTGTGCTGATGCTGCTCATGGTCTTGGTGGTTTAGTTATTGCTGACGGTGGTTGTACCTGTGCTGGTGATGTTGCAAAGGCTTTTGGTGCAGGTGCAGACTATGTAATGCTTGGTGGTATGTTTGCTGGTCACGATGAAGGTGGCTCTGAAATAATAGATGGCAAGGTTCAGTTCTACGGCATGAGTTCTAAAGCTGCTAATGACAAACACTTTGGTGGGCTAAAAGAATACAGAGCATCTGAAGGTAGGGATGTTCAGATACCACACAAAGGAAAAATATCGGGTACGGTTCAAGAAATACTTGGTGGTCTTCGATCTTCTTGTACTTATGTAGGTGCAAAAAGTTTAAAGAATTTAAGTAAGTGTACAACTTTTATTAGATGTACCCAGACACACAACTCTGTTTTTGTAAAGTAAAAGGATGCTAGTCAGTGTTACCTAGAGAAGCTGCACAGATAGAAGCAGAAAAAACATATGCTGAGTTTATAAGATGGACAAAGATTGCATGTAAGTGGATTGCAATAACGCTATTTGTGGTTGTGGTTGGTTGTAATAACGGTGTTGAAACAGATAAGGATGCAACAGGAAGTAAATACAATGGTGAAGTATATGACCCAAGAATATAGAAAAGATATACGTCCCATGACAGAAGAGGAAAGACAAAGAGCAAAGGAAAAAGAAGCTTACAACACAGTTGGATTTAACTTATGTGTTAGCTGTGGCTGTCCTACACCTAACACTTGGTGTGAGTTTTGTTTGATGGAGGAATGATGGAGTTAGCATTAATAAGAACCCTTATGGACAAGGAGTTCTACGACAATAACAAAGGTATCAGGACGCCTGATAATCTATTTAGTAAAGATGTGCGTGGCATTAAGAGAACCTTAGACTACGCTATGGAAACATATGAGAGGAGTATAACACCTGCAGAACTAGAAGGATTATTCTTTACACACAACGTCTTAACTACAGCGAATAAAGATTCGTACAGAGAGTTGTTCAAGAAGATAAACACAGCAGAACCTATGGCATCTGACATTGCACAGGAAGTTATGGGTAACTTATTTCAGAAGTTAGTAGGAGAGGAGATAGCAAACTTAGGTATTAAGTATGTCAACGGTGTAGAGAATACACTGGAGCCTGTGCGTAAGATAATAGAAGACTATCAGGATGACTTCATGCCTAACCTCAAGATTGATTGGGGTGACATATCTATAGATAGTCTACTAGAAAAGGCTGACATCCAAGCTAAGTGGAAATTTAACATACCATCACTTAAAAGACGCATAGAAGGTGTGTCAGGTGGGCATTTAGTTTTGGTAGGCGCAAGGCCAAATACAGGCAAGACATCATTCCATGCTTCTATTATAGCGTCTGATGGTGGGTTTGCTAGGCAGGGTGCGAAGTGTATAGTTTTATGTAATGAAGAATCCTATGATCGTGTAGGTGCTAGGTATCTAAGTGCTGCATCCAACCTATCTATGGAGGAGGTCAAAGGTAACTACGCTCTAGCGGCAACAAGGTACAAACCAGTGCACGATAACATCAAGATTAAGGATAGTACAGGTAAAGATATGCGCTGGGTTGAAGCTGTAGTAAAAGCATACCAGCCTGACATCTTAGTGCTAGACATGGGTGATAAGTTTGCTAGTAAAGGTAACGCTGACTCACATGTGTACTTAAAGGACGCAGCTATACACGCACGTAACATAGCCAAGCAGTACGACTGTGCTATTATATGGATGTCACAACTGTCTGCTGATGCTGAAGGTAAAGTATACGTAGATCAATCTATGATGGAGGGTAGTAAGACAGGTAAGGCAGCAGAGAGTGACTTGATGATCTTGATATCTAAGAACCCACAAGTAGAGGGCCAAGATGAACAAGATCCACAAAGACACTTAAACATAGCTAAGAATAAACTACGTGGTGGATGGCATGGTGTTGTACACTGTGAGTTGGATGGTAGTAGATCAAGGTATACAGCATGAGAAGAGTTCTTGATGTAGAAAACTCTATCACTTTACGTGATGGTAAGATACACAACGATCCATTTGAACCTAGTAACACACTTACACAGGTGGGTGTGCTTTGCTTAGATACACAACAGCAGTCTCTGCTTTGCTTTGACCATCAAGAAAAAAATAACTCAGAAGACAACAAGTGTAAACTACAGAGGTGGCTTGACTCTACCACGCTACTAATAGGACACAACTTGCAGTATGACTTGTCATGGTTGTGGGCTAGTGGATTTACTTATGATGGCGACATATATGATACCATGCTGGCTGAGTATCTGCTTTTGCGTGGACAAAAAGAACCTTTGAGTTTAGAGCAATGCGCCCAGCGCAGACAGTTAGAGTATCAGAAGGATGATACACTAAAGTCTTATTACAAAAAAGGATATAACACAAATGAAATACCCTTGGATGAACTTAGCTATTATTTGTCTTGCGATCTTCTTAGTACTGGTGAGTTGTACAAATCCATTGAAAAAGACTATCAAGACCCTGCCTCAACTTCCCTATATAACGTCAGAGACATTACCTTCCGCACCTGCAAGTCCCTTGCCAGAATGTACATGCGAGGGTTCAGGGTGGATACTACCGCCCTCAAACATGTCCGTGATGAGTTCCAACGAGAGCGAAACGAAATCGAAGATAGATTGCAGGAGCAAGTGCGAACACTCATGGGAGGAACACCCATAAACTTAAACTCACCAGAACAACTATCTCAAGTTTTCTTTAGTAGAAGAATACACAACAAGAAAGAGTGGGCTGACTTGTTTGAGTTTGCAGGTACACTTAAAAACTTCCAAGATATAGTAGAGAAGAACAGTGATCTTATCTTGAAGACATACGCTGTGACATGCCCTACCTGTAAAGGTAAGGGAAAAACATATAAAGTAAGGAAGGATGGCACAAAGTATGCCAAACCTAATAAATGTAAGGACTGTGATGCAAGAGGCTATCAGCTACGTGAGTTACGAGAGGTTGCAGGTCTACAGTTTAGAGCGCCTAACAAGTCTTGGATTAGTGCTAACGGTTTTAGCACAGGTAAAGATAAACTAGATGTCCTTATAGCTAATGCAAAAACAAAAGGTATGAAAGATGCAGAACGATTTATTACGGATGTTAAAAGGCTTTCTGCTATTAGCAGTTATCTCAGTAGCTTTGTGGATGGTATTTCCACCTACACTAAAAAAGATGGACTCCTCCACGTTGGACTTACCCAGCATATCACCAGCACAGGTAGATTTTCTGGAAGAAACCCTAACATGCAGAACATGCCAAGAGGAGGAACCTTCCCTGTAAAGCGTGTGTTTATTTCGCGCTGGGCTGATGGTCACATATTGGAGGCTGACTTTGCCCAGCTTGAGTTTCGCACAGCAGCGTTTCTTGCACAGGATGACACAGCTATGCAAGAGATAGACACAGGGTTTGATGTACACAGCTACACAGCAAAGGTTATTTCTGATGCAGGGCAACCTACTACTAGACAGGAAGCCAAAGCTCACACATTTGCACCTCTCTTTGGAGCTACCTCGTATGGCAGAAGTAAAGCAGAGGGTGCGTACTACGAGCACTTTGTAGAGAAGTACAAAGGTATAGCTAGGTGGCACAAGGAATTAGGTAATGAGGCACTACGCTTTCAAAAGATAACTAACGTAAGTGGTAGGCAATATGCTTTCCCTGACGTTACACGTAGAGCGAATGGTAGTGTGTCACACTTTACTAGGATTAAGAACTACCCTGTGCAAGGTTTTGCTACAGGTGATGTAGTACCGCTTGTCTTGATAGAATTAGATGCTAGGTTAGAAAAACTACACTCAGGTATAGTTAACAGTGTGCATGATTCTGTAGTTGTAGACGTACACCCAAGCGAAAAAGAATACGTGGTTGAAATGATAGACACATTGAATGAAGATCTTAATAGTATAGTGGAGGAAGCGTATGGCATAAAAATAAACGTGCCTTTATTACTAGAAGCTAAAATAGGAAAGAATTGGCTTGACATTAAGGACGTTTAGTGGTATAACTAAGACTCTTTTAATATTGAAAGGAAAACAATATGAGTACAGAAGTTGCACTTAGTGTAGACAACATGAACCTAGCTGACGCTATGGGTTTCTCAGCGTCTGCAGCAAGTGGTGGTAGTGGTTCTAACTTACACAGGATTACTGCTACTGTAATACAGGAAGTACATCCAGACACAAACAAGATTGTATCATCCCCTGTATTTAAGATTAGAAAAGATGAAGATGAGTTCTATTCTCGTGAGATAGAGATACGTCTTTTTGCAGAACGCCAACGCTGGCAGAAGTGGGACAGTGAAAATAATACCTTCCAAAAAACTGTCATGTCTACTAACTTAAATACAGACTTGAAGGATACTTTAGGTACGTTTAATTTGGGTAGACCTACTGGTTACATCAAAGACTTTAATGGTTTACCTGAGACTACAAAAGATATTATTCGTTCTGTTAATCGTGTTAAAGTTTACATGGGTATGGTTATCTTTTCAGAACCTTTCTATGAGGGTGGTGCTCACGTAGATACATACGATGGTTTTGAAGTACCTTTTATAGCTGATGTTAAAAACCGTGAGAGTTTGAAATCAATAGACAATGTTGTTGCTAAGTTGATGAACAAGCGCATCTCTCCAGTAGAGCACACTATTACCTTGACAGGTGATGTCAGAGCCATGCCTAACGGTAATAAGTATGCGGTGATGCAAGCCTCACTCAATGAACTTGTAACCATTGCTAATGGTGACAACGATGTCCTGCAAAACTTTGTAGATTACGTTAACAACACTAACGATTATATTCTAAAAAAGTGGGATGAAACACACGTAGAGAAACTTGATGACGAGTCTTCAAAGATTGTATCTAATATCGTAGACTTGGAGGACTTTGAATAATGCAACACCCTGCTGAACTGTCTATATATTCTTACCTGAGAAAATCTATTGATGGTAAGGCAGGGATGTCACAGGAAGTTATTGACAAGATAGCTGACGATATTAAAGAAGCCCTACATAAACAGTTTAACTCTGAGAAACGAAAGTTCAAAGTTAGAATGTCAAATGTAGGGCGTCCTAAATGTCAGCTATGGTTTGATAAGAACAACCCTGATAAAGCAGAACCTCTACCTGCATCATTCAAGATCAACATGGTTATAGGTGATATAGTAGAGGCTGTGTTTAAAGGATTGCTCAGAGCATCAGGCACAGAGTTTGAAGATAACGATAACGTGACACTCAAGTTGTCAGATAAAGCAAAAATATCTGGTGAGTATGACATGATACTTGACGGTAAAGTAGATGATGTAAAGTCTGCTTCACCTTGGTCTTTTCAAAATAAGTTTGAGGATTTCCACAGCCTTAACAAAGGTGACTCGTTTGGTTACGTATCACAGCTTGTAGGGTACGCTACTGCTGCAGGTAAAGATGTAGGTGGCTGGTGGGTAGTCAACAAAGGCAACGGTGACTTCAAGTACGTGTCAGCTTCTGAGGTAGATAAAAAAGAAGTGTTAAAAAATATAGAGGATACTTATGATTACTTAGATAAAGATAAACCCTTTGAGCGTTGCTTTGAGCCTGTACCAGAAACATATCGTGGTAAAGCCAGCGGCAACTACAAGTTAAGTAAAACGTGTGGCTTCTGCTCACACAAAAAGAAATGTTGGCCTACACTTAGAGCATTACCTTCTCAGGTATATAGTGGAAAGCTAACACCCCCAACAGTAGAATATGTCAGTTTATGGAGTGATAGATAATGACAACAGTAGTAATTGATGAAGTAGAGTACGATACAGAGAACTTTACAGAAGAGCAAAACAATATGGTAGCTGAGTTGCAATACAATGCAAACATGCAACGTCAACTTACCTATCAATTAAGTACACTTAAAGCAGTAGGTGAGATCTTAGCATCTCGTGTTAAACAATCCTTAACAGAGAAGAAGGATGACAAAGAAGAGACGTCATAACTCAAGAAGGTATCGCAGTGGGCTAGAACGTGAAGTCGCTGCGTTCCTAAAAAATAATCAAACTAGAGTCAGGTATGAGGTTTTAAAGATAGAGTGGGAAGACCTACGATACAGAACTTACACACCTGACTTTATTTTGGACAATGGTATAATAATAGAAACGAAAGGTATCTTTGACAGTGAAGACAGAAGGAAGCACATAGAGATACGTAAGCAACACCCTGAGTTAGATATACGGTTTGTGTTTAGTAACTCTATGGCAAAACTTTACAAAGGTGCTAAGTCAAGGTACTACAACTGGTGTGACAAGAATGAGTTTCTTTGGGCGCATCGTGTTATACCTGAAGCTTGGTTAAAAGAAAAGGGAAGACCAACAAAGTTAAAAGTTATACCGTTTAAAGGTACAAAAAGGAAAACGTAATGCCTTACACAGTGAAGGACGATGAAGTAGCAATACTTTTAAGACCTGCAAGTTTTGATACAGACGGAGAATGGACAGGTGAGTTAGAAACAAGCTTGGCTTGTGGCGCAATGGTACAGACAGACATGGAAACTATGGGGTATTTAGTTCACTTAGCTACATTAATGGGTACATTTTTATCAATGGCTCAAGATGATGAAAATCTGTATGCATCAGTAGCAGAAAGAAGAGACTACATGATAAGCCTTGACAAACAAAATGAATCGGTGTATGAAAGGGTAGAGGGAACTGATGGTAAGGTTCTTAAACTTACTAAGTGGACTAAAACAGAGGGTAATGCATGACTAATATTGATCCAGTAAACAAACCTATACACTATAATCAAGCAGGTATAGAGTGTATTGATGCTATTGAAGCTATGACAGAAAATATGTCAGGGTATATAGCACCTCAAGCAGCTAACGTACTGAAGTATATATGGCGTTGTGAATACAAGAACGGCTTAGAAGATATAGACAAGGCAATATGGTATCTACAAAGGATGAAAAAAAGGTGGATGGAGTTTCACAAATGATACAGAAAAAGTTTAGTGTTACATTTGTATTGAAGGTACAAGAAGATAACAATATATTTTCTTCTGTAGAAGAGGCACACGAGGATGATATATATGATTTAGTACACAATACTTTTCACGATATAGATGACGTGGAACTAGATAATTTAAACGTTAAGGAGAGATGGTAAAATGCTCAGTCAAGATGATATTGATGCTTTCAAAAGACTCAACGATGTAGATTACTTAATGAATGAGTATCAAAGTATGGCTGCGGCAACAGCTATATATGATAAAAAACATCAAGTAATATACCCAGCGCTGGGTTTGGCTGCAGAAGCAGGAGAGGTAGCTAACAAAGTAAAAAAGATTTTACGTGATGGTAAGTTTGACCGTGAAGGTATATCAGATGAAATTGGAGATTGTCTGTGGTACATTGCAGCGTTATGCCGTGACTTAAACGTAGACTTATCAGAGATAGCTAAAAATAATATTAACAAGTTGCGTGATCGTAAGGAAAGAGGTACGTTAAAGGGAAGCGGAGATAAACGGTGAGTATCATAAGTCGAATACCAGAGTTTTATGTAAGTCACTGGCTACTACGAATACCCCTTATAATTATTTTCTTTCAACAAGGAATGGATAAACTACCTATAGATCTAGAAACAGCAGAATCATTTGATTTACCGTACTTAGTTTGGTGGTTTGTAGCATGGGGTGAGTTGGGTGCTTCCATCGGATTAATGTTTGGTGGCTTGGCACACATTGATGGTCTAAAGGATTGGATTGCAAAGTGTGGTGATATGCTTACACGTTTTAGTGGATTCACAATTGGATGTATTATGACAGGTGTTATATGGATAGCTAAACCAGAAAGTCTACTAGACGTTTTGTTATATGACCACTTTCATTTACTGCTTTGGGTAGGTGGTTTATTTTTTGCATTGAGAGGAAACAGAATATGAGTAACTATTTACCAACGGACTATCAGTCCTTCATACACAAATCAAGGTACGCTAAATACTTTGATGGTAAAGGGCGTGAGTCTTGGAGCGACACAGTAGAGCGCTACATGGATAACGTAGTGCGCCCAAAGCTAGGTGATGATAGCTACGTAAACAACATACGAGATGCTATTCTTAACTTAGAAGTTATGCCATCCATGAGGGCTATGATGACTGCTGGCCCAGCGCTAGAGCGTGACAATACTGCAGGGTATAACTGTAGTTATCTACCCGTAGATGACCCTAAGTCCTTTGATGAGGCTATGTTTATCCTCCTCTGTGGCACGGGTGTCGGTTTCAGTGTTGAGAGGCAGTACATCAGTAAGCTCCCTGAAGTCCCTACTCTCTTCGAGAGCGATACCACTATCGTTGTCAAGGACAGCAAGGAGGGATGGGCTAAGGCGTTTAGACAATTGTTGGCACTCCTTTGGGCTGGTGAGATTGCTAAATGGGATGTAACTAAAGTTCGTCCTGCAGGTGCAAGACTTAAAACTTTTGGTGGCAGGGCATCAGGGCCAGGACCACTAGTAGAACTATTTAACTTTGCAGTACAGACATTCAAGGCTGCACAGGGCAGAAAGCTATCCTCAATAGAGTGTCACGACTTGTTGTGCAAGGTTGGTGAGATAGTAGTTGTGGGCGGTGTTCGTAGGTCAGCTATGATAAGCCTAAGTAATTTGGATGATGATCAAATTCGCCATGCTAAATCAGGTAAATGGTATGATGAACCTGACCTAAACATATACCGTTTTGGCTATCGTTCCTTAGCAAATAATTCAGTAGCCTACGATAAGAAACCCGACAGTCCATCTTTTATGCGAGAGTGGATGGCTCTGGTTGAAAGCGGTAGTGGTGAACGTGGTATATTTAATAGACAGGCTGCACAGGTACAGGCTGCTAAGAATGGTAGGCGTGATCCTAACCATGACTTTGGCACTAATCCTTGCAGTGAGATCATACTTAGGCCGTATCAGTTCTGTAATCTTACGGAAGTTGTGGTCAGGGCTACAGATGATATTGAAAGTCTTGAGCGAAAGGTACGTGTTGCAACAATATTGGGAACAATACAATCCTCCTACACTAAGTTTCCCTATCTGCGTAAGGTGTGGCAAAACAATACAGAGGAGGAGCGATTGCTTGGCGTGTCACTGACAGGCATAATGGACAATCGTTTAATGACACCTAAGAATAAAGGCTTAGAAAAAACACTGGAGCACCTAAAGAATGTCGCCATTTCTACTAACGATGAACTTGCTGGGCGTCTTAATGTACCGCCCTCTGCTGCAATTAGCTGCGTCAAACCGTCAGGGACAGTCTCCCAATTGGTTGACTCCGCAAGTGGTATACACGCTAGGCACTCTCCATATTATATCCGTACTGTACGTGGTGATAACAAAGATCCCCTCACTCAGTTTATGAAAGATCAAGGCATACCCAGTGAGCCGTGTGTATTCAAAGGTGACACAACCACTGTGTTTAGTTTTCCTGTAAAGTCACCCAACGGTGCAGTAACTAGAAATGATATGGCAGCCATAGAACAGCTAGACTTGTGGCTTACGTATCAACGTCACTGGTGTGAACACAAACCTAGTGTAACTATTACAGTGCGTGACGATGAGTGGATGGCAGTAGGAGCTTTCGTGTACGAGCACTTTGACGAAATGTCAGGTGTATCTTTCTTGCCACACTCAGATCATACTTATCAGCAAGCCCCATATCAGGATTGCACTAAGGATGAGTATGAGTTATTATTAAGTTCGATGCCAGAAAAAATAGATTGGTCTAAGCTTTCTGAGTACGAACAAGAAGACAACACTTTAGCAATGCAAACAATGGCTTGCTCTGGTGATGTGTGCGAAGTAGTTGACATAACATAAAGGAGAATAACATGTTTGAAGTCATCTCATTTTTTGCTGCTGTGGGTATTACAGTCGGTGCTATCACAGAGATTATAATACCGTTGGTTAGCCAAGGCACTGAACTTATAAAGACAGTTCTATGAAGTGGATACTAATCTTTGTAATGTTTAATAATGGCGTTCACTATTCTCAAAGCTTGCCTCTCTTGTATGATAATTATGACACATGTAAGATAGCGGCTGAAGATGTAAAGCAAAGATTAGAGGGTACTAAACCTAATGATGCTGCATACGCCTTATCTTTCTGTGTAGCTTTACCAGAAGGTGCGTAAAATAAACTTAGAGGAGGAGGCAAAAAAGTTTCTTGATCTGAGAAAGAAAGAAGCTGAACCAGAGGAGTTACGTAAAGAGTTAATAGCTATACTAGAACGTTTTATAAGTGAGCTAAAAAAGAAGGGGCTGTAAAGCCCCTCTTTACTTTATTCTTTTTTCATCTCTCTGTAGTATGATAGTATAGCTTTAAATTGATTTAACTCTGACTCGTTCATGTCTAATGGCGTTTTCATTTTTAACTTTTTAAGTTCTTCTTCTGTAGCACCTTCATCTCTCAGTTTTTCTAATCGCATATCGTGAAAAAGTTTTTTAGCATTTTTAAATTGCTCACCATCCCCTGCATAATTCATCACATCGTACTTGTGTTTGTTTTGTTTGTGATGCCTAGATAAGTACGGCATAGCTTCGTTTACTGCATTTCTAGTTTGTTTTAATATTTTTTTAACTTCTTTTCTTCTGTAGGTGTTAGTGCCTTGCATAAACTTCTTGTCACTTAAAAGTTTTCTAGCTTTTCTTTCTAGTATAGGACTCACTGTTTCATTTAACAGCCTGTCATACATAGCTACTCCACTCCTACGACTTGCTGTAAAACCTTTTAAACCTGCCATAGTGTAAACTTTTTCTGATGCAGTTTTACTTGGCACAACTTTCACTCCAAAGATAGAGTTTAATGGATTAGGATCGTACAAGTCTCCTCCTCTAGTAGCAACACGCAAGTTAGTAAAATCGTTTTCTTCATTTGTATCACGAAAGATGTCTAGCATATTATCCACGTAACGTGTAGCTTCAAGAGAGAAAATATCTCCTCCTGTTCTGGCTACCAGTTCTACTTCACCTTGATCATTTACAACAGCTTTTTGTCTTTTGTCTTTGTGTATGTCTGTGTCGAAGATAAAACCTACTGCTTTATCCAGTATTTGAAAAGGTCTGGTAAATCCAGCTAAAAAGCTACCACCTCTTCTTTGTAGTTCTGCAACCCCAGCTTCACCATTTGTTTCATCAAAGAACATGTTTAAGATTCTGTTCATGTCGTTACCAAATTGTATGTCTCTAGCGAACTGACCCACACCTATCTGTACGAGCATATCTTGTATCGCCTCTGGAGTAGTGGTAGCGTAGTAAGGTAATGTATCTTTTTCTATCGTAGGCTCTGCAGGTTTTCCTGGTAAATCTATGCCAAAGATAGATCCTTGTTTGCCTAATTGATTCACTAATCTACCCATAGACATAAACTCAGACATAGGAAAAGCATTTTTAATATCTATTATTGTGCCGCCACCTACATCTAATTCTGTAGCTTCTAAACCTCTGTCTTGTCTTTCTTGATCCATCCTAGCTGCCATGATAAGACCAGCAGTGCCTACAGCAGCACGACTAAAAGCTTCCATTGTTTGTATGTCGCCTCTACCTCGCATAATTTTAGCTGTTGCAGGAAGTAAAGACCAAGGGCCAAGTTGATAAACTGTAGCTATAGTGTTGTTAAAAAACCTACCAAATGGTAAAACAGAACCTAGTACTGGTAAGTTAGATATACTTTCTACAAACTTAGCTGCACTGCGTATGGCAGGTGCTTGTTCTACTGTAGTGTAGTCTTTTGAGAAAACACTTTTCATTGTAGAGTCCATAGCTAAACCTGCTATGTCTTCATCTATTACATTAAGGTTGTTATCTCGCATTGCATCAGCAAGTTTAATACCCTTCTTTATCCTAAGATGTTTATCTAACTCTGTCATAAACATTTGAGATTTAGTAAAAGTATCTTGTGCTCTAACACCTGTTATATATGTGGCAGCAGCTACATATCTTTCTATAGTTTTGTAAACTTTACTGTCAGGATTTATATCAAACTTACTAGCGGAAAGCTCAACACCAGTACCACCTGCAGTCTCGTGTATCAAAGATTTAATATCTTTGTTTTCATCAAGAAACTTCATGTAAGCATCGTGTGTAGTAAATGGGTCTAGTAAGTTTCTAAACTTCGCGCCCTGCACTTGAAAATAAACTTGTCCTACACGTCTTGCTTCACGTCCTGCTTCTGTGTTGCCTCGTAGCACACCGTATGCGTAAAACAAACCACCATTCAGAGAGTCAGCTACAGCCTGTCCTAAGTAGTACTGTGACCAGCCAAACACGTTAGCTGCAGTGGTAGGCACAGATGAGACAAGAGTTCTACGCCATACGTTTTGTAGGTACATAAGTGTCTTAGGTTGCACCTCTCTAGATAAGTAACCTGGTAGTCCATCCTCTAGGGCATCTCTTATCTCTTTTCTTTCTAGTGATTGATTAATGATGTCGTTACCCATAACAACACCAGCGTTCAGCTTGTTCTTAGCTTGTGCAAAGACAGAAAGTTCTCTACCTAAACCACTAGAGTAGGATGCTATAACGTCACTAAGTTTAACTTTTGCTGTGGCAACATCACCTAAAGGTAGACCTGTAGCTTTTTCAAAATCCTTTGATATTGCAAGAAACTCTTCATCAGGCATGACACGTATAACATCAGTTAAAAAGTCAGATATAAATGTGTCTTTATTTACTGTAATACCTTTGCTTCTTAAAAAACCCACAAGACCTGTCTCTTTATCTGGTCCTAATAATATCTCTCCAAGCAAACCCTCTGGCATCATTTGATTGCCACGTATTTCTTTACCTGCCTCTACCTTTTTAGCCCAAGACTTGTATCCATCACGTATAACTTTTGTAGCTTCAAAGCTTACACCTGCATCTACTGTTCCTTTAGTAGCAAACTTTTTAAGTGCCATCTCTCTTGTAGCATCACCTAACGAAGAACCACCTACAAACTTTCTAGCACCACTACCTGCTAAACTAAAAGCAGGAGCTACAGCACCACCTATAAGACCATTTAGTAGGACTTGCTTTTTGTTTATTGCTGTAACAGAATCATCAACGTTTACGTCAAGATAAATGTCTTGTATAGCTAAATCTTGAAAAGCAGCTATAGTGGCGTCTGCAGTAAACGTACCACCTAACTCTGCAGCAACACCTTTTAGTCTACGCTTCTTTTCTATATCTCTAACTGCACCCATGCCTATAGTACGCAGTGCTTCTCGCCTTGCGTTCATGGCAGCATGATCTAGTGCAACTTTACCTGCACCACTCTTCACTGCGTCCTTACCTAGCTTTTTTATTAGAGATTCTTGTGCTTCAGTTACAGCTTTAGCTACTGCTTGTGATGATGCACCTTTTTTAACTGCCTCTTTATACGCTTGCTTTGTAACTGCTTTAAGTGCTTTCTTACTAGTCTCTGTAACACCTAATGTAGCGGCTTTACCTAGACCACCAGTGAGTAAACCAATATAGTTTGATGGATCAACTGCTGCAGCAAAGATGTAATCCTTTATACCATCTATCTTACCGCCTAAAGTTTCACCTCTATTAAAAAGATTACCAAGGTTATCGTACAATCTATATGCGTCTGCTGCTGCAGCACGATCAGCGTCACTACCTTTTCTAACAAACTGCACTTCACCTGCAAGAGATAGTGTGTTGGTGTTAAACCAACGCATGTGATCTACAAAGTCATCGACTAGTTTACTATCGTCTTTTGTAGTTCTGTACTCTTCGCCTTTATGACGTGCCATGTATTCACGTATAGTGTTTAAGTTAGATGGCCTATAAAAATCTTCTATCTTTAGTTTTTTATTTTCAGGTATAGTGCTTTCAAATATCTCATCCTCTTTACTGTCTTTTTTATTTAGTAAGTCAGGTATACTTCCAGTATAAACTTTTTTGTTTGGCACAGTTATAGCTGTACCAACTTTTTTACTGTCTCCAAGTAAGTCAAATATACTACCTTTATAAGCTTCTGTCATTGTCCAAATGTATCCTGTATGTTAGATATAACTGTGTTAGTAAAAAAGTCTGATAGTAAATTCTTTTCAGCATATCTTTTCCACTCAGACAACAATCTATTTTTATCATTAACAAAACCTTTTTCTTTAGCAAAATCAAAGAAAAACTTTAATTGATCTTGTGTTCTTTTATTAACCTGCTCTAATAAAGGCTCAGTTATTTCTTTTTGTGTAATAAGTGTTTTAGGTTTACCAGTTCTTCTATCATTAATGTATACTTGATTATCCTCTGTGATTGAAAAGTTTTGACCTCCAAATCTCTCAATTGCTTTTACTGTTATGTCTTCTACAGGTTCTACCTCCGCTTCTTTATCCTCTTTTACTTTCTCTCTTACTTCAGATAAACTTTCTCTACGCCCTGTAAAAAACTCTTTAACTTCATCTCTAAGAAACTTAAACTCATCACTTTCAAACAGACCTACAGTCTCAGCAGATTGCACAGCCTCTCTTACTTTAGGTACAAGTGCCTCTTTTTCTTCTTCGTTTGCTGCTTCAAACTCTTCTTTAAGGTCTTTCAATTCTACTCTTATATCAGAATCAAGCAAAGGATCATCTACTGTTACATCTTGTTCAACGATAGTATCAAGTGCGTTTCTTTCTGAGAGCATATCTACTTTTGCATATGCTAGTTCTTCTGCTGTCATAGTATCCGTATCAGGTCTACCTAGTGCTTCCCCTGTTACATCTTGTTCAGCAACATTATTAAGTACGTTTCTTCCTGAGAGCACATCAAAATTAAATCCTAGTTTCTTAAAATCTTTTAATTGCTCTGCATTTCCCTCTATTATATCAGTTCTTAATTTTCCTGTTTCTGAATCTGTATAGGTATATTTAATATCGCCACTTATGCTACCGTCTGGAAGCCCTATATATTCTATTGTGCCATTATCAGTATTTTGTACAATTCGTTGACCTAGATCTTCGTTGAGAGCCTTAACTACAGCCTTACCAATAACTGTTTGCTTTTGATCATCTAGTTCAGCCTCTGCTGATACAAGCAACTCGTCTGGTACAATTCCTTTAGGTAGCCCTTGAATAAACTCTTGTCCATATAAACCTATATATTTTTGCATTACTTGCGTTTGAGCATCTAAAATTATTTTATTTTGTTCTCCCTCGCCTATAGCTGCTTTAAAAGCAGGTGTTCTACTTACTAGTTTTTCTACACCCTCTAACTCTTTAAAAAACTGTTCGTTTGTTTTTAAGGAATCATACACGTCTACGTCAGCTTGCTCTAAAGTTAAAAATACACCAGCACCTTCAGGAGCTAGGCTTTCATAAGCATCCTGTCTAGCTAACTCTATAGTACGCATTTTATCAGCACCAAGTCTAGATTTGGCTGTGCCTTTAGGGTCAACTGCAAACATGCGTTGAAATACATTTCTATTGTCTGTAAGTTCTTTAGTGTCTTCCTCTAAGCTCATCAAGTTACGTGAACGTTCAAAGAACTCCTCTACGTCACCCTCTTCAAATAAGTCCTCACCCTCTATCAGTGCTCCTGCTTCTGTTGTAGCAAGCTTGCGCCCTCCCAATAAAGCAGATTGTTTTTCCATTGCACCAACAAACTTTAACAAACCGCCCTTACCTGCTGCATGGGCTGCTTTTAACATCTCATCACTTGCACCTAAAAACTTACCTTTACTGTATAGGCGCATGTCTTGTGCAACTAAATCTTTTCTATTGTTAAATATTTTTTTAGCTTCATCATACTCTTCTTCGTACTTATCAGTATAAGCTTTACGTTCCTCTGCTCTTTCAAGTATACCTTTGCTTACTTGATTAAGGAAGCCTGTTGTAAATGATTTGTAATCAAAAGCCATCTTACATACCTCCTCTTGACATCAGCCCAGCGCCTTGCTCTTTTTCCTCTGGAGGTATACCCTCTGTTCCCTGCAAGTCTGCTGCTTCTGGTGGCATTTCTTCTACATCCTCTACATCTTCTGCTTGCTCTTGCTGCTCTAAAGTATCTGACATTTCTTGTAACAACTGTACGCCTCTGTCATCTGCACTTTCAGCTTCAACACCTTTAGCTATGGCAGCTTGAAACATCATGTGTAGTTTCTTTTGTTCTTTTTCTTCCTTTTGTACTTTTGGATTAACATCACTAAACTTATAATCTATACCGTATGACTTAGCAACAGAAGCTAAAAACTCAGACAACACTGGTGCAACTAAAATACCTACATCTAAGTTGTGTTTACCATTCATTACGGATGTCATGTACATAGTCTTAACTACAGGATTAATAGGCACACCCATATCTAATACAGTCATAATGTCATCTATAACTTCATCATTACTAAAACTTTTAAAGTAGTACTCTAGTGCCTCTTCTACTGTGTTTAACTCAGGAGGACGTTCAAAGGGTCTTTCTCCTAACTTGTTTAAAGTAAGAGAGGAGCCAGGTAAAGGAGCATTAAATTGTGATACTTGCATCTTTATTTTCCTACTTAGTAAACCCTGCACCAAAGTACAGTCCTACGATTGCTGATACTATGTGTGTGTCTAGTGGTGTGATTACAAAGCCTTTTGCCATCTTCCACTGTATTGCTTCCTCTGGTCCAAACAACCAGTTAAATAAACCACCTGTTGCTTCTGTGTAACCCACATAAACACTAACATCAGGATACCATACTGCAACTAGCTTTGGCAAAACAATAATGCTAAACACTGCAGATAAAGCTATGATGCGTCTAGTCCAAGCGAAATGACTGTCGTTCTTACCTGCGTTCCTAGCTTCGTTAACTTGCTCTGCTCTGAACTGTGCAGTCTGGAGCATCATCTTGTTTTGCTCTTGGCGGTTCTTCATGCTCTGGCCCCATATGGACATCACTCCACCTAGTACAGTGGAGAAGAGCATCGTTATAAGTTCAAGGGGTAAGCCTAGCATTAGTTAAAGTCTCATTAGAGTATCTATCATACGTTTA
>TARA_R100000654_G_scaffold10902_1_pt1 | contig 25122 bp, 27 predicted proteins | sample TARA_R100000654 | Tara Oceans TARA_R100000654 (sample SAMEA2622473) | marine metagenome | biome: marine biome (ENVO:00000447); feature: surface water layer (ENVO:00002042); material: "saline water (ENVO:00002010), including plankton (ENVO:xxxxxxxx)" | depth 5 m
TAATATGTCAAAGAAAGATGCGTGCTATTATAAAGTAAAAGCAAGGTACAAAGTATGGCCATCAGCATATGCTTCAGGTGCATTGAGTAAATGCAGAAAAGTTGGAGCTGCTAATTGGGGTAACTCAAAGAAAAGGTAATAAAAATGAAAAATTATAAACAAAATAAAAAACAAAGACAAAAAAAATATAGTGATTGTATGGGTAAAGCAAAAACTAAAAAACAAAAATTAAATTGTAAAAGACTTCATACAAATATATTTGATAGTAATGGCTAAAGAAGGATTAAGAAAATGGTTTTCTCGCAATCAAGGTAAAGGTTGGGTAGATTGTAAAACTGGAAAACCATGTGGAAGACGTAAAGGTGAAAAACGAAAATCATACCCAGCTTGTAGACCTACAATGGCTCAATGTACTTCTGCAATGAAAAAGAAAACGAGCAGTAAAAGAATAAGTTGGAAATAATGTCTGACGTAATAGGATTAACAGATGTTTCTAGTAAAGACACCGGTCGTGGTAGTCATTTGAAAACTGGAGGCATTAGAAGAAAACACAATAAAAAAAGGAGTAATAAAATGCCAAGTCCAATGAAATGTAAAACAGGATGGAAAAAAATGGGATACAAAAGCATGAGTGATTGTATGTCATATGGTAAGAAAAAAGTTGGTGACTTAGACAAAGATGGTAAGATGTCATCTTATGAAAGTAAAAGGTCAGCAGCTATACAAAAATCAATGAAAGGAAGAAAGTAATGCCAAGTAAAGCAAAGTGCAAAGTAGGTTGGAAAGCTATGGGATATAAATCTATGTCCGATTGTGCAAGTTATGGTAAAAAGAAAATGACTCAAAAACCAGATACTAGCGTTAAAGATGAAGACGCTAAAAGAGGAAAAGATAGAGCTATAGCTGCTAACTCAAGAATGAAAAAACGATTAGCTAAAAATAGAGCAAGGTCTTATTAATGAAAATAGATGTAGATTTGTTTGGCAATGATACAGGCTTTGGTGATACAGTTGGTAGAGCAATCAACGTAGTTACTAGGGGCAAAATAAAGGAGTGTGGTGGATGCAAGAAAAGAAAAGAATTGCTAAACAGGATGATTCCTTACAGGAAATAGCAAGAGGTGGAGGTCGCATATCTGGTAAAGAAGGTGGTCTCAGATTAGATGTTTTTAAACATGATGAAATAGCCTATGATAATGGTACAGACTTTAGTGAAGAAGATTGTACTGTATGCGAACTTCCAGAAAATTCTCAAAGATATATTATAGAAGATATAGAATACGAAGAATCTGTAGAGACTAAAGTAAGAGGTTCTTAGTGCCTAAAGAAATTATAGAAATAAATCCATTTCATGGGGGAATGAATAATAATACTGACCCTAGAGATTTACAACATGATGAATTAGCAGTTGCTGAAGATGTAATGGTAGATAAAATAGGTCGTATTAGAACAGGCCCCGATGTATCTGCTCATGCATCTAATTCTCCTTCTATTACTATAGATGACATAGGTGATAGGCCCGGTACTTCTTTATTTGCTTTTAGTAATGATTATATAAATGCAGGTTCTGATGGAAATATAATAAAAAATGGTTCTGGCAGTATGAATAGTGGTAGTATATGGGGAGGATGGTCATCAAGTGGTACTGATTGGACAGCTAATGCTAGTTATTTTTCATTTGCAGGTTCAACTGATGGTTCAAATACAATTACTCAAACAGCAGCTAATAGGGAACAAATAGGATTAAATAGTCAAAAATATAGATTAACATATACAATATCTAATTATTCTTTAGCATCTGGAAGTCCAAGTTTAAAAATAAAAGGCGGTTCTGGTGAATTTGCAGCTTCAGACCAAACATTAACTTTATCAGATGGTACTTATACAAAAATATTTACATCTCATTCTAGTGCATCAACTGGAGTTTTTAGTTTAGAAGCAGCTAGTGTACAAGTAACATTTAGATTAGACGATATAATATTAGAACCAATTCAATTTGATTCAACAGGAGAAGATTACTTAGTATTATATATGAATACAAGTAGTAAATACAGATTTGGTATATATAGTTATTCAAAAGATATATGGAATTTTTCTGACACTGGGTTAAGATTTAATTCAATAAGCACAACAGCAGAACCAGTATTTTCTTATGCAGATGGTGTATTAAGAATCGTAGACGCATTAAATGGTGGACAAGCATATAAAATATGGTATTCATATATTTCTAGAAATCGATGGGGAACAACTACTTGTTTTGTAGATAAGTGGGTAATTGCTCAATCTCATTTAAGGTCTCCAATAGATAATGAAATAGTTCTTTCAAGCGCTGCTTCTACATATAGCCCCGATGAAGGTAAAATAGAAATTGGAAGTCAAGGGTTAGCTAGGCAAGTCAGTAATACTGGAAGTTGGAATCCTCATGGACTTTATAATGGAACAGCAACTGGTGGTTCAGGAGCTAATAAATTAGTAGCAAGTGGAGCAACATTTACTCCTAGTATGGTTGGGATGAGAGTAAGAAGAACTAATACTTTTACAGATAACACTTGTGATACTGATACTACTGCTGGAAGTGGAAGTTCATTTGGTGGTAACCCAAGAATAATACGAATGGATTCAACTACTAGAGTACAAACTGGAATGGTTGTAAGTGGAACTGGGATAACTGGAACTGCAAATATTACAAATGTTCAAAGCTCTACATTATTTACAATAGATGAAGATGTAGCAAGCACACAAAGTAATACTACTTTAACATTTAATAATGTTAAAGCTAGTGCAATTATTACAAAATATGAAGATGCTAATACTATTTATGTTAGTAAAACAATAAGCTCTCATGTAGATACTGATTTCATTGGAAAAGGTAACGTATTAACTTGGGTAACAAATGATACATTTGATATTTTTGATTATTATGAAATAGGATTTACTTGGGTTTATGATAATAATCAAGAAAGTTTAGTACATAGTAGGACAGCTTTAGTTGAAACTGTTTATAACAATGTATCATTATACATTCAAGATATTGCTGCTGGTCATAATTGGGATACTGAAACAACTGCAAGAAAGACTGGATTAAATTGTTATTATAAAAAAGAATCTGATAGTACAAATAATTGGTATCATTTATTTGAAATAGATTTTAACAAAGGATTTAAATTATCAAATGAAGAAGATTTTAGTATTACATGGACTCAAATAGTAGCATTGACTGAATATCATTTACAAGAAATTGAAATTCAAAACACTCTTACTTTTGAAACATATGAATCAAGAAATGGTTATAAAAGTGATACTAATGAATTTTTAGATTTATCAGATAGTGATAGTGATGGAATGGGATATTCAGTATCTACAATAGCAAATAGAGTTCATTATATTGCTAATGTAACGTACAAAAATTCTGAAGGAGCTCTAAGAAATTATGGTGATGTAATGTTTAAATCTATTGTTAATAAATTTGATACATTTCCATTATCAAGAAAATTAGAAGTAAGTGTTCAAGATGGAGATGAAATAACTGCTTTAGCATCATACGCAGATAGATTATTACAATACAAAAAAAATAAAATGCATTTAATAAATATATCTCAAGAAGTAGAATTTTTAGAAGATACATTTAAATTTAAAGGAGTAGAAAGTCAAGCTGCTGTATGTGAAACAGATTTTGGTATTGCATGGGTAAATCTATTTGGATGTTATTTATATGATGGTAGACAAGTTCATAATTTATTAGAACAAAAAGGTGTTAGAAAGATTTCACATAGTAGTTGGAATAATTCTTCGCATAAACCAATGATAGCATATGCTCCTAAAAAAAGACAATTAGTAATTTCTAAAGATTATAGTGGTGGAGATTTAGCAGCTGGTAATGGAAATGCTTGGATATATGATATGGTAACTAAAAGTTGGGTATTGCAAAAAGGTGAATATATAGTAAGTGATGGAGCTAAATCTTCTAATTTTGTTACTGACCATCTTGGTAATATAATTTATTGTCTTGGCACTGGAGACATGAAAACTATTGATACTTCATCAAGTGAAGCTAAAACTAATATAAAAATAATAACTGCTGATATGAATTATGGAGATTCTGGTGTACGTAAAAAAGTATATAGAGTTAGATTATCATATAAAGGAGATGCTAGTAGTTTAAATGTAAGATATACTACTAATGGAGACACAGATACTTATAAACAATTTCAAGGTACTTCAAGTGGATTGCCAACTGGAAGTGCGACAAATACTCCATTAGAAGATAAATCAAGTGATGTAACTCAATGGCATCACGCAGAATTAAAACCTGCTGTTAGTTCTGAAGCTACAAATATATATAGTTTTCAAGTACATATGACTGGGACTGCGGGAGCAACATTTGAAATAAATGATTTATCTGTTGTATTTAGAGTAAAGAATGTTAAATAATGGATAGAGAATTAAGAGTATCAATACATAAAAAACAAGAAAGAGCATCTATTAATGAAGGTGTTCCTACTTTAAATGAATTAACTGAAGGTATTTCTGTATTTAGATTAGTTTCTGGAGATTTAATTGAATACGTTAAACATAGAAATATTATTTATAAAAAAGTGCTAGATAAAGCATAGTGAAATTATTAAATTAAATAGTAAAAGTATATAATCTAATGGCTAATAATTTATACAAAACAGCATTTTCAGTAGGTTTTTCTGAAGGTAAATATAAATCAAGTATGTATGATGTTGCTTCATCAGAAAATTTAATGAGAATGGAAGATATGAGATTGCAATTTGAACAAAATTCTTTAAATAAAAATGTAGGTTTTGTAGCTGATACTCTTGCTTTAGCTTCAGCAGTTGCTGGTAGAGCTGAGGATATAAGTGATGATGTATCTGTATTAGAAGGTGAATACGGAGAAATGGAAAGACCTGAAGGTATTTTTGGAAGAATGATGCAATCAACAAAGATGGGATTTGGATTAGGTGAATATAAATTTGGAAATGAAGTAATATCAGCTAAAGATATAGCAGTAAAATCTTCTCAAATAAAATATAAAAGTATGCTTGATGAAGCAATGTCTAATATTTCTCCTAGTAATATTAAAGAATTATCAAAACCTAATATACCTATTCCAGAATCTGAAATTAATTGGGATGATTTTATGCTAGGTGACCAAGAAGTAGAACCTTTAGATTTTGATTCTGATTCTAATGAAATAGATTTTAATAAACCTTATAAAATGAGTATTATAAAATGAGTATAGCAAATAATCATTTATCAAAATATGGTAGATTTGGTGATACTGAAATTGCTAAAACATCAACTGGTGATTTATGGCATGTAAATAAACATGAAAAAAAATTAATAGATAATTATGGTAAGATAGGTGAAGATATAGTAGATACATTAGGTTCTGGTACAATAAATCCTACAACTGGTTTAAAAGAACAATATGTTCAAATTGCTTTAGCCGCAGCTGGATTAGGATTATCTTTATATCAAGGAGCAAAAGGAACTAGTCAAGAAAGAGACAATGCTTCTGTAAAATATAATTTAGCAGTAAATGCTTTAAAAGATTTAGAAAAAGCTCAAATTCAATTAGAGTCTACTACATTTGCTCAAAAAGATTTTACTACACAAAAATTTGAAACAGATATTAAAAGATTAGGTAAGCAAACATCTGATAATTTATTAGACATAAGAAGTAATATTGACGAAAGTACAAGAAGAACTAACTTAGCTTATAGCGGAGAGATAGAACGCAAAGAAGATAGAGCAGAAAAAAGAATTAAAGAACAAGCAATGGGTATGAGTGAAGACTTAACTTCACAATTTGGATTAAAAATGGGAGAGATAATGGGTGGTTTTGAATCTGAAAAAACAAGATTAAAATCACAAAAAAGAAAACTTGAATATGAAAAGTCTCTTTATTCTGATATGAGTAAAAGTAAATTTTTAGGAATATTTTAATATGTCTACAGCAATGCAAGCCTTAGAAAGAATGCTCTTATCTCAAGAAAGAAGAGAGCAAACAAGAGTTCAAGAAAGTTTATCTATGATGCAAATGGCTCAAACATCAGCTCTCCAACAAAGACAATTAGCAATGCAAGAGCAAAAACAAAACATAGAAGTAATGGGAGCAAATATTGATTTACTACAAAAAGTAAATAAAACAATGAAAACAAAAAGTGCAAGTAATTTTTTACAAGCATCTCCATTAGGTTCTTTATATCTTGAATACAAAGATGAAGATGATGGATTACAATCAGCTGTTAAAGACTTAACAAAAGGAAGTGTATTGTTAGGAACAGATGGACTTGAACTTGATAAAGAAATAGCAAGAGATTTAGTAGCTGCTACTTGGTCTGCATATGAACAAGAAAGTCCTGATGCTATAGTAAATTTAGCTTCTAGATTACATTATATAGATGATACTGAAACATTTCAAAATGATTATGATAAAAAATTATATAAATCATTTCAACAATTAGGTGTTTTAGGTGAAGGAGCAGATAATCAAGCAATGCTTAATCAATTTAAAACAATGAAAAAATCATTAGACAATGAAGTAAAATTAACAGAAGAGATGATTGAATTTGCTAAAGGCGATTATACTATAGATAGAGATTTTGATTTAATTAGTGAGGATTTAAAAAAGTTAAGCGTTGATATAGACCCAAAAAAGAAACCTAAACTTAAACCTGAAGTAGATACTGGGTTTGAATCTATTCTTGATTTACAAACTGCAATAAAATACTCAGATAGTAATACATCTAGTTTAAATGAAAAGAAAAATACAATATTAAAATCAATTAAAAATTTAAATAATAGCGTTATGATGGGAGAAGCTTATCAAAATGCTGGAATAGAATTATCAGGTGATTTAAAAAATATTTTATCAAAACAAAATGATTTAAAATCAGAATTAGATAGAGAATTAAAAGAAATTAATAAAGAAATAAATGATTCTAAAAATATAACTAGAAAATTAGTAAGTACAACAGAACAAAGAAGAACTGATATACAAGAAAAATATCCTTTAGATTTAATTGGATTTTAAAATATGGCTGATAAATTAACTTTAGAGTTACTTGAAAAATTAAAAAATCAATCTCAAGTACAAGTACCAACGCCTCCATTAGCACAATCACCTACTCAAGGTAAATCATTATTTGAACAATTAAACCAAAGCCTATCTGAAGAAGCAGTAGACTCTGATAAAAAGTCAGGTGTACTTCATGGATTAGGAGCAGCTACTTGGAATGTACTAGATAGTGCATTGTTTAGTTTACCTAGCATAGGGTATGAAGCTACTACAGGAGAGAAGAATCCATACGATATAATGAATAATCAAACTGAAGGTATGGCAACCTTTGGTAAGGTAGTAGGTCAAGGTATAGGTTTCTTATTGCCTATGAAATATATTGGATTAGGCTTAAGAGGTGGTGTATCTGCTATACATAAATTAGGTACTACAAAAATTGTAGGAGAAGCAGCCGAAGCAGCTGCAAAGTTTGCTAGTAAAAGTGAATTTGGTTTAGGAAAAGAACTAGTAGAGTCTTCAGTAAGAAAAGGATTAAAAGATAAATCATTAAAAGGCCCGCAAGGAGCTATTTCTAAATACGAAATAAGTATGGATGAAATAACTAAAGTAGAAGGCGAAGTAAGAGCTAGTGTATTTAATTCACTTAAGAAAGATTTTAAAGGAGTAGATGACCAATTATTATTAAAAATATCTGATGAGGCAACAGGAGCATTAAAAGGAAAAGGTATTCATATAAATAACTTAACAGATGTTATTGGAGCTTCGTTAAATACAAAGTTAGGAACTGATACTTCTAATAAGATAACAAGATACTTTGCCAGAGCAGCTGACCAAGCAGTATTGTTTAGTACATATAATTTAATACAAGATGGTGTTTATTCTATTGCAACTGAAAAAGAATTTGACCCTGTTAAAGATGTAAGTGATGCATTATTATTTTCTGCATTTTTACCTGCTGTTGATATGATTGGTGGTGGAGGTAGAGTTCCTGTTATGAGAACTGCTAATGCACTTAGAAAATCTTTAAAGAAAATTAAACAAAGAGATTATAATGAATTAACAGCTGACCAAGCAAATGGATTACTTAAAATATTAACAAGAGATAATTATTTAAAAGATAGTACAATAGGTCAAATAGCTAGTAAGTATAGTTTTAAAAGTATGGAAAAGAAAGATGCTGTTAAAGCTATAAAAGAAATAATGGATGAGGTAGACCCAAGTACTGTATGGAAAAGTTTTTATAAAGAAGCAAAAGAAGATGTTACTGCATCAATGGGAAGAATGATAGCAGGTGGTTTATACTTTGATTTAAATACAATACTAGATACTAATTTAATATTAGCAATGGAAGGTGAAGAGTTAGCTGCTCATTTTATAACTGGAGCATTTTTCTCTAGAATGAAAAGACCATTGTTTGAAGAAAATTATAAAAATATTAATAGCGATTTTTCTGATAGAATAAAAGCACTTAATTATTTAGGTCTTGATGCAACAGCATTAGAGCATTATGGCCAAGCATTTAATGATGATATACAATTTTCAGCTGCTTATTCTGGAATAATAGATGACCCAGTTGTAAAAAGAATAGAACAAATATTTGAAACAAAAGACCATCGAAACCAATCTCAAACTAAAGAAGGTAAAGCAGTACCTAGAAAAGCAGGTAGTGTTCCTAATTCAAGAATAGCTTTATATGCTCATGATTTATATAAGATAGTAGCATTACAAAAAAACTTAACAGATGCTAGGGTGGGAGATAATTTTATAAATATAGATAATCTTACTGCTGACCAGATACAAAATATTTCTAGACAATTAGAAAATATAGAAATAACTCAAGGACCTCTTAAAGGTAAAAAGTTATCTATAGAAAACTTTGAAACTTGGAAGAATGGATTAATGGATAATGCTTTAAGTAATGTTGGAGCATTGCATATACAAACATTAAAAGATATTGGAAAAAAATTAGGTATCCAACATGATGCAGATTATGTATTTGATATGGAAAAACCATTTAAGATGGCTAATGTTCTCGTTCTTGGTAAAGATGGTAAACCTAAAGTAACTGAAACAGATACTAATTATACTGAAATAGTAGAGTTTTTAAAATTAAGACAAGTATTAGAACAAGCAGGTTTTGTTGAAAACATTACACAGACAACTAGTGAAATGTTAAAGATTGAAGATTTACAAAATGATGCAAATACAAAATCTGATATAAAAAATACAATAAAAAGAATGGTAGACCAAATAAGAGTAGAAAATTTTGGTGAAAAATATCCAGAAAATATTATGCCAGATTCAAATGCTTTTATATATGCTTTGCAAAAACATAAATATAGTAAAAAAAGAGAAGCATTATTTAATATAGCAGAAGGTAATGTAGATAATTTATCAGATAGACAAACAGATTTATATAGAGTATTAGTAGAACAATTTGGAGATAAAGTTCCTAAGATACAAGATGGAGATAGAATAGAACTTACAGCGGGAGAAATTTTACCAGATGATTTTGATAAATTAAAAACAGAAAATAAATTTGATGATATTGAATTACAAATAAATCTTATTGCTCAAGTATGGGGGCAAGGTAGTGGTAAAACTAGAGGAGCATTAAAACCTGGAGATGGTAATAAACTTTCATTTGATAAAGCAGAAACTATTGTAAATGCTTTTAGAAAAGAAGGTTACGAAATGACTCAAGACCTTGTAAGAGAGCAACAAAGATGGCATTATTCTAGAATATTAAACTCTCCAAACATTACTCCTAATCATATATCTATATTAGAAAATATACAAGTAAGTGGTTTTGCTAGAAAAGATAAAAGAAATGGTAGAGATATTTTAATTATACCTGATGAATCTCAAATAAAGTCATTTTTAAATGATTCATTACGTTCAGGATTAAGTAAAGAAGAAGCAGTAAAATATGTAGATAGATATAAAAAATCATTACAAGCATTGTCTACAATAACAGGAGATTATATAGATGTAGAACCTTCCGTTAACTTAGAACAATCTAAAAACATTGTTTCGTCTATTGATAGTATGTATAGATTAACTACAGATTTTAATAAAGAAGTTTTTTCAGAGTATAAACAAACAATAGATAAATTAAATGAGCAAGGTGTACAAGCAGATAATATAACTAATTTAATTAATAAATTATATATTAATGATGAAGAAGCTGGTATTGTTGGAGATAGAAAACAAATAACAGATGCAAAAGAAAGAGATGAAATAAACTTTGCACTTGATGAGATTATGAAAAACCCACCTGATGCATTAAGTCAGGAATTTCTAGGAAAGTTATCAGATTTAAAAGATAACATTAATCAAGAGTTTGTTAATAATCAAGTTTCTGAATCTGTAGATAGTATAGCAAAAGAAATAGAACGTACTATTGAATCATTATCTAATGACAATAGAATGCAAACTATGGTTTTAGATAACTTTTTATATGATGCTAATATAAATCCAGATGATAGTATAGCACTTAAAAGAAGAACAGATAGAATGACTTCTAAGTTTGCAACGTATTTACGAAACAAACATGGACAAGATTTACAACTACAAGAAAATCCTACATTTAAAGAAGTAATAGCAGAAGCAAATAGAAAAGGTGATGCAAAATATATATTAAAAAATCTATCTCAATATTTAGAAGTATTTAAAAAAGGATATAACGAAGAAAAGTATTTTGAAATACAAGCATCTGAAGCACAAGCAATGTCTGATTATTCTACATTAAATATATCATCATCAGATGCTATCTCTCCTACTACAATATCAGTAAAGTACGAAAAATTTAACGAAGAATTAAAACAAGATAATTTAAAAATATTAATTGAAAATGCTAACTTAGCATTAAGTGAATCTGGTATTAAAGGATTTAAAAAAGAATTTCAAAACATACGAGATGAAATAAATAAAGCATTAGTACAAAAATATACATACATTGATGACGAAGGATTGCAACAGTTTAATCCAGAATCATACAACAAAGAATTAGAATCATTTAATAGAGAAGCATTACCTCAATTATTAAATAATGTAATTGGTAGAGATTATGTTAAATCTGTTACTATATCTCAAGATTCAAATGGAGGAGCTGCCTTAGAACTTTCTAATAGGCCCGTTGGTAAAGGAGTTTTATCAGAGTTTGCTAAAGAATTTAGAGATACACAAGACCCAGATAATAATATTGACATATTAATAATAGATAAAACTGCTACTTGGGATGGTAGAAAAACAGATATACTAGAAATACCTAATCTTGCAGATGTAATTGAAGGTAGCAAGATGTATGGTAGAGGGATGGAAGATGTTAATAATTTTATTAAAGGAACTGATGAAGCTGTACAAGATAGAGATATGCAACCTATGTCTGATTTTGTTTCTGTTATTGTTAGTCAAAACACTACACTAGCAATACCTACAAATCAAACTATTAATGGTCAATTAACTAAAAAGTTTAAATCTTGGTACGATTCTAAACTAGCATCACTAGATTCTAAAAGTAAAGAATATAAACATTATCAAAAAATATATGGAGAGTTTGTAAAGAATACAGAATCAGCAGTTTCTAAATCAGATGCAAGACAAATGTTAAGAGCAATGTACTTTGATAAAATATCTTCAAGTATGTTTAATGATATAGTAAAGAACGCTGATAATTCATTTAAAAGAAATGATTTAGCATCTGGGTTTTTTAAATATGTTAGTCTGGGAGAAGCTACAGGAGCAAAAGTACAAGCAAATAAAAATTTATTAGAAGTATTAAAAGGTGAAAACTTTTTATCTGATGACCAAAATAAATATATAGATGAATATTTAAATGATGAAGGATTGAACATTGTTACTATAGCAGATGAAACTGCAAAAGCATCTAATCCACTTACTGCTGGTAATATATATAAAAAAATATTAAAGAATAGTGGATATAGTAAAGAATTAATAAAAGAAAATACTGATGAAGTGGGAGAAAAGAACTTATTTAAAAGTATTATTAGTTCATCTATGAATGCACAATCATACTTATCTCATAAAGCTGCTAGTTTGTTATACTTACATAAAGGTAGAGATGCTACTGCTAGTGAAAACAAACATGGCACAGCAGGTGTAAAACCAACTGTTCACTTTAATGAAAATATGAATAGTGTATTAATGAAAACAAATTTTGTATACGATTCTAAGATTGCAGATTTAATGGAAGCAAAAGGTGTAGATATATTAACTACTGAATCAGCTGCTAAAGCATTTTATAAGGATAAAATATCTCTTAGTGCAGATGATATGAAAGCAATTGATAAAGTAAATGATATTAATATTAGTTCTTCTATTTTAAATAAAATAACAGATGCAAACAAAGACCAGTATTCTGCAAAGATAAAACTAGAAAACATATTTTTAGGTAAGGTAGAAGATAGAAAAAGAATTGCTAATGTTACTTATGCAATATCAGACTTTTTAGATTCAGATGGATATAAATCTTTTAGAGATGAGTTTGTAGATTACGATAATAAAGTAGATGCATACTTTAAAATGATTGGAGAACTATCTAGAGAAGGTGGCAATAGACAAGCTGCTACTCAATTCTTATTTAGAAAATTAAGAGAAGATAATTTAATGTTTGAAGATTCAGCAAATGGAGCAGTTGAAACTTTAATGTCATATGGTATAGACCCTAACTCTGTATTTGTTAGGTCAAATATAAGAAGAACTGCTACTCAAGCATTGATTAATGGTATTAGAAGTCCTAAAACAAAAGGAGCATCTTACTCTGTATTAATACCATATTTAGAAGGTTCTGTTCCTTTATTTCAAAATGTTGGTAATTCTGGAGATAGAGTACAAATAGGTATTGGTGGTAAAAAATTATCTTATGAAGATAGGTCTACACAAATGACTGATGTAAATAAGATACAATACATATTAGAAGTAGATAAAAAAGGTAAGAAGAGAGATATACAAGTAAGTAGAATAGCAGGAAAGTTTGTAATTCAAGACCCCTATAATGAATTAAGTGCTGAAGATATATCTAAAGAAATAAAAGAAATAGAACGTATTGAAAATGAAGTTGATAATAATAGAACTATGGGAACATTATTTGATAAATATAATGAATTAAATAAAACATCAGATAGTAAATATTATTTAGAAAATCTTTCTTTAAGAATGCCTAATCTTGGTGGTGATGTTGCTATACAAAAAGTAGAAGGTTTCTATAATAGAGAACAAGGCAATGTTGTTGGAATAAATGTTTACGATATAGCACAGACACATCAAGCAGACTTTGATGTAGATATGGCATTTAACTATCATCTTAAATCTTCAAAACTTTCAAACTCTATATGGAAAGATTTAGGTTCTTCTGTAGATGCATATATATTCCCAACTGATTTATCTTCTATGGATATATTTGGTTTTGGTAAAGCATCAGATGGTGAAGTAGTAAAAGCAGGATTGGGAACAGGATATGATGATAATCTTTCTAATCATATGCAGTTATTTCAAAAATCTAAAAAGAACTTTGGAATAGTTAAAAAATTATCTACTGAATTATCTTTCTTTTTAAGGAGTCCTGATTTAATTAACTTATCAGGACTAGAAGTAACTTCTATATCTAAATCAAATAAAAAAGAATACAGAGCATTTTTACAAGGATATAAAAATACATTACAATCTATTATTGATGCGGCTAAAAAACCTAATTGGGCAAGTAAAGCAGACCAACAACAGATACTAGATTATATATTATTTGGAGATAAACCCCCAGATTATAATCTTGATAACGAACTTAGTAATTATGGACAAGATGGATTTAATGGTTTTTTTACAATTAAAGGTTCTAATAAAGAAATAAAAAAAGATTTAATAAAAGAAATAATAAGAGTTAAATCTAAATCGCAAAGAATACTTACAGATGTGTTTGATTCGTCAGGAAGAAGACCTCCTGAACCAAATGAAATAGGTATGGTTAGGTCTGAATTAAGTTCTTTTTATAATAATCCAAGTAAGTTTTTATATGACAGAATGTCTTTTAGATATAGACAACAAGGTGATAAAAAAACTGCATTAAATGATATGTTTTTTGGAAAATTATTAAATGATGTTAATAGTTTTAAAGAAGTATTAAGAGGTGGGTTGCAACCTAAAAATATATTAATAGACATTGATAGAGCAAATATTCAACAAATAAAAGATTCTACAATATCGGGATTTTTAATAGACAAAATGTCTCAAGATAAATTAACTATTGAATCTTATTCTGATAAATCAACTAAAGAAGGAAGTTTTGCTAGAGAAAACGTAGAAAACATAATGGATAGATTAAACGCATTTAGAAGTTTATCTCCACAAGCAGATTATAATGTATTAAAAGACGAACTTGATGACAATAATGGCATTATATCAGACCACCCTTTAAAAAAATATTTAAATAAATATAATGATGGTAGTATTAATGAAAGAGAAATAAAAAGTTATTCATTAATGCATTCTGCTTTAGAAAAACAAAGAACATCATTGCAAAGATTTATTAGGAATGCTGGTAAAAATCAAACTGAATCTATATTAAGAGCAAAAGATAAATTAAAAAATACACATGAGTTTCTAGATTATTTAAATGAAAAAGAAAATGAAATAATAGAAAAAAGTGTAGGTACAAAAGAAGGTTTTTATCAAACTAGAATTAAAAATATAAAGTTTGGAAGTAAAGGTAGAATATATAATAATAAAAATGCACCTGCTTATGTGTACCAAAAAATAACAAATAAAGAAGGTAAAATATTTTTTAAAGAATCTGGATGGATTGCTCCTAAAAAAAGTTATATGTTTAGTGGGGGTGAATATTATATTATTGACAATCCTATACGATATGCTGATGTCACAAAGAAAGAATACATTGATGCTATATCTATGTTAATGCAAACTGGAGATATACAAGTAAGGCATTTAGGTATAGACCCTGCTAGAGAAGAAGGTTTTATATTAGAATTTAATAAATTAAATAGAATGATGAGTGGTCTTGTTCAAGAGACATATACTCAAAGTAAAGATTCTCCTTTCTCTAAAGAAAATTGGGATATAGCAAAAAAAACAGAAGATGCATTAGTATCTAAGTTTATTGAAGATTTTTCAGATGGAAAACAATTAGACATTGACCAAAAAGAAAGTGCTTTTAACAATTTGATTAGATATATGTTAAAGCCTCAATTGAATTTTGGTGAAATAGGATATGCAAAAAATACTAATGTTAAAATGCCAGGCTTAAAGTTAAATAAGAGATTAGGCTCTGCTGTGTTTAGATATTTAAAAGATAAAAAACATGATGATTTATTAGAAGATATAGTTAGAAATTACGGAGCAGAATTTAGAAGAAGATATGATGATGTTCATAGTGAACAGGAATCTAGATTATATAGAAGTGATTTATATGCTATGGATGATGGATTCTACAGAACATACAGCGACCCTACACTAGAGTATGCTGTAACAAATAGATTGCTATATGATAGTCCAGCTTTATCAGCGCATTTTAGACATGATATTGGTAGATTAGGTAATACATCAAAGAACTTTTATGATAGTGAAGGTAACTATAGTGTACTATTTAAGTATGGTAATTATAAAGATATTGATGTTAAAACAAGACTTGCTTTTGATGATAAGGATAGAATCATAGGTAAAGATGAAACAGAAAGATTATTGGAGTGTTATAGATAATGTCTCAAATATCAAATTGCGCAGTAATAGAGACACCAGAACAATTTACTAAAAGAAATTTAGATTTACTTAGAGGGTTGTTTAATGGTGAATCAGTAAATATAGAAGGAACAAAATATAATCTTGGTGATACTTTAAAAAGAAATTATGGAGATATAGATTCTGAAATTGGTAGAAAGATGTTTGATATTATTGTTGATAGAGGTACTGGTAAGCCTGCTAATGATTCTTTTACTGGGTTTACTGAACCAGATTTTAGAAGAGTAAAGAATGAATTAATTAGAGAATCTAGAAATTTAAAAAATCCAAAACTTAGTATACTTGAAAGAAATTTATTTGTTAGAAGAGGAGTAATGAATAAGTATGCTATTACAAAGTATATTAATAGAGAAATAAACAACGCTGCTAATTATGAAAGAACTCAATTTTCTACTTATTTAAAAGCAAATCAAGAAATAATGAGACTATTAAAAGCTGATGCTATAATGCATAGAGGTGAATCTAAATTTAGATTAGGTGTAAAATCTGTTCAAGATTTAGATAAGTTAGATTTAGATTTAACCATAGCTGCTAATAATCCAAAGAATCCAGAAGAATCACAACGAGTAATGGATTTATCTAATCAAATGGCAGAAATATTTAAATCTGATGGAGGAATGCCATTACAAGAACTTCGTATGTTTTTAGAAGGTGATTTAAAAAAAGAAGGTAAATCATATTTTAAATATGAAAACGATGGTACAAAAACTAAAATATCTAACGAGGTTATTCAAGCAGGTATCTTATCAAGAGGATTGTTAAATGATATGGGAACTGTTCTTATTAATGGATTAAAACAACATAGAAAAGTAGTAAGGCAATCATATTTAAATACTAATGATGAGTTAGCAATGTTACTTCCTAATGGAGAGAAAGTAAAAAGATATGAAAAACTTATTGATGACCAAATAAAAGCAGTGCAAGAAGGTGTTAAAGATGGAGATTACTTTCCACATTATTTAACAGAATCATTTCTTAATATAGAAAAGATAATGGATAGAGCAGAAAAAGATAGTTATAAAAACATTGATACAGATTTAAAAGATTTATCTAAAATATTTACAGAGATGTCTAATGAAATAGGTACTCCTAAAAGCGCATTGTTTAGAGGCGATATTGCTTATGAAAATTATCAAAAAAATCCTATAGCAGTATTAAGAAAGTATTCATTAGATGCTATTGCATTTAATAAGACTAATTATTTAAAGAATTTAATGTTTGAAGGGCTTAGAAACTTGCCTAAAGATTCAGATGTAGCAGAAGGATTAGGTAATTACATACTAGATACATATACTATTGCTGAAAAAGGTTATCAAGATAGACCATCGTGGGTTAATAAAACTGTTAGAACATTAACAGGAGTTCAGTTTCTTAGTAAGTTAGGTTTTGGTATTGGTACTGCTGCTAGAAATACAATGTCTGGAATGTATTATTTACAAGGTGTAGGTAATAGAGCATTTGTAAAATATTTAAGAGAATATGATTTAGCAAAAGACCAAAAGATATATGGCCAAGAAGGCAAAGAACAATCACTTGCAGATATAATTACTGCAGTAGAAAAAGAACAAGGTTTTAAATTTGAGGATGTAGCATCTCCTTTATTTACAGAAGGATTAGTTCAAACAGAAGGTGTTAAACAAAAAGATGTAGAAATAAAAATGGATGCTGATGGAAATTATAAACTTCAGTATAAAGATGGAAAAAATTGGAGAGCATTTGATAGTGCATTGACAGCCGCAGCTGGTAAAGGTGCTATCTTTCAAAGAGTAACAGAGAACTTTTTAAGAAAACATATGTTTAGATATAGTTTTATTTCAAAGTTTAAAGAAATGAAAGAAGGTGGATTAGGCAATCAAGCAGCTATTCAAAGAGCAAAGAATCATGGATTAGACATGGTAAACAAATATGCATTTGAATATTCTCCATCACAAAAAGCTCCATTAGTTGGTGGTACTAAAAGTGGATTAGGTGCAGTTGGTCAAGTTGCTTTTCAATTTATGCATTATCCTATGTCTTTTCTTCAATTACAATCTGAAGTATTAAGAAAGTCTAAAGATGCTGTTATTGCTAGGCAATGGGATTCTCCTGACCTTCATGTTCCACTTAGATTCGCAGGTCTTTATTTAATGACAGAATTTTTAAGTGGTATTTTAAATTTAGATTTACAGAGATTAATGGAAAATGATACAGTTGAAAGAATAAAAACATTTAAAGAAGGAATGGAAGGTAAGGATGTAAAAGGTAGAGGATTCTTAGGTCCTACAGTTGGTGAATTATTTTACTATGCAACTTTAAACGATGTAATTAAAACTCCAGATAATATGCTTGCTGAAATGATTGTTGGATATAATGATGCATACGGAATGACTGATGAACAAAAAAGAGCAAGACTTCTTTCATCGTTAAATGTTCAAGCATCTAAATTTATTACAAAAGATTATCCAGCTTTAAGAAATGGTAATGGGTGGGATTTAATGATGCATGAGTTTGGATTATATCCTAATTCAAGAACTAGAGAATTGCGAAAGAAAGAACCTTTTAAAACTATAATGCCACCAGTTCCTAAAAAGAAAAAATCTAAAGCAAAAAAAGAATCAAAGAAAAATAGTGATGTTGAGTTATCAAAACTTTACAGAGCAATGGGGATATAAATATAAGGAGAATCCCCACTGCCCTCTCAATTACTTTGCTAAATAAATTCCAATCGTATAAGTATTAAATAGTATAAACTTTATTTCAGTATGTGGAATATCATAATGCTTTTCAAAACAAAATGAAAATGGAAAAATATTCAATTTAAATATGTAAGTATTTAATTCTTTATCGTTAAATCTATTTGATATAATACCAATAATATTATCTCCTAGTATCATTAATTATCTCTCTTTCTTAAATTAGTTAATGTATTTATTTTTTGTTTTAAAGTCATATTATTTATTGCGCTTTGTATAACTCCAAACATTCCTATAAGAACAGCATCAGCAGTATGCAATGTTACTTTTTTATTTAATCCTTGCTTATCAACAACTTTTTGTGCAATAATTTTTAACTTTCTTTTTCTACTTACTTTATCTTTTGGCAACTCTAATGATTTCATCCAGACTTGTGGAGCAATGAACTTAGTTTCTATCTTATTTGCTCCCAACAGACCTTGCCAAATCCCATAGTTAGTACCGAATTTAAACACACTGCTACGACCATCACTTGGAAATGCGTGTACTTGTTCAATGTATGCAGTAATTGGAGTGGTACTTTCCCATGTCATTCTGTATGGTTCTAATAATTCTGCCATATCTTCAATTGTTTGTGGGCATTTGTACATTTCAATTATTTTATCTCCATTAATAAATACTATTCCTCCGCTTTTACCCGGGTCTATACCTATTGTAATCATTTAAAAGTCTTTCCTTTCTGTATAGTTATGTCTGGTAGTATACTTTTTCTTTTTGTAATTACTAACTCGTTTAGGAGGTTCATATTTGTCTCCAATTATTTCACCTTTAAATACGTTAATAATTCCATTAGTTAATTCATTACCAGTGTAATAACCTATATCAGTATTTTTATATTGTTTACATCCTTCGTTAAATGTATTCATAGGTATCATCTTAGGCATACTACCATGAACAAGTTTGAACCAATAACAAGTTCTCTTATGTTCATAGTAGCAACCATTACAAGTTCTATTTGGAATCGTCTTTTGCGAGTTTGTCATTCATATAGAATTTACAGCGACCACCATTAAATCCTACTTGATGAGTACCAATCCTACCATATCTACTTTTAGCAACAATAATCTCACTTTTGTATTGGTCATATCGTTCACTATCAAAGTTATGTCCATAGAATACAAACATAGCAGACTCAGCAGTTTGTTCTATTACACCACTTTCTGCGTAGTCACTCATTCTAGGTCTAGGGTCTAGTCTTTTCTCAATCTCTCTATTTAACTGAGATACTAAGATAACACTACAATTCTCAGACTTAGATATCCACTTGTATTCTTGCATAATCTTTTCAATCTCGAATCTTCTACCTTCCTTAATCCCATCTACTTGAATTAATTGAATGTAATCATCAATAACAACATCTGGTTTATGCTTTGATATTTCTCTGAGACAATCATCCAAACTTCTAATGTTATCATACATTGTTAAGTTTTTGTATTTGTCTTTCATTATCTCTGCTGTAGTATCAAATGTTTCTTTATCATCATCTTCCAATTCATTCCTACGAACACTACCATATTCAAGTTCTCTGCTTTCCATTACTACCATCTTCTTTAACATTTCTGTGTTAGACATCTCACGATTGAATAACATTACATTGTATCCTTGATAAATGAGTCCTCGTATGATATTAATAACAAGAGTAGTCTTTCCATGTCCGGGCCTACCACCAACAACAGTAATCTCTTTACGAGTCATACCACCTGCGAATGAATCTAAATGCGCAAGATTAAATGGTATTAGATTAGAATCTTGTTCCATTATATCTTTCATATCATCAATCAGTATACTCATATCTATCTGCTTAGATGGTTGTATGTTCTTTAGTTCGTCAATTAGTTTGTTATGCTCACTTAGTATTTCTTTTACACTACCATTATTATCATAACTGGCATCAACAAGTTTTGTTGCTGATTTAGCAGTTTCTCTTTGTATATACTTCTGCCATACTATTTTTGCATAGTTTTCTACATTAGCAGTTGTTGGTACAAACTCAGTAAGGCCAGTGATAAAGAAAGCTAATTGCTTACCACTCATTTCTTGTACTTTTTCTGTAAGAGTAATAAAGTCTACATCAATTTGTTCTTTGTATAACTCTTTGAATGCTTTCCAAACATCTTTACAATCTCTATTGTAGAAAGCTTCATCGTCTCTTACCCAAGCCATTGAAATTTCTTGTTCTCTTGAACCTCCTTGAATCATACACCCAAGTAAGGCTTTTTCTGCTTCTTCTGATTGAGGCAGTTGTTTTATTTCTTCACTCATTATTCCTCCCTAAACATATTTATTTGTGAAACAGGTTCATAATTTATTATAACATATTCTTTTCGGCCTTTCATTCTAGCTTCATCAGTTGCACCTACATATTTCCAATCAAGAGTCCTACAGTCAAAGTCTTTGTACATATCAGCAACTTCTTCTCTGTAATCATAACTTACCATAAAATGTGCGCCTCCGTCATGTATCTTTTGTATATATTCTCTCAATCTTTCGTGGTCTTCCATTGTAAAACTATGATTATAATATGTGCCTTTTTCTGTTGCTACTAGATAAGGTGGGTCTAAGTACCAGAAATCACCTTTCTTTGGCTTATACTTATCAATAAGGTCACCAAAGTCTAAGTTCTCTATAGTAGAACCACCTAATGCTTTTCTAGAGTATGTTAATTCCGCTTCCCAATCTTTGTTCATGTCTTTATTCATTGAGAATGGAGTATGAATTAGTTTATTAAAACTATATCTTATACAATAAAGATACTTTGCAGCTTGTAATGGGTCTGGTATCTTGAATGTATGATTCTCATCTCTAATCTCTCCTTTGAAATTTAAGAATAATTCACGACTTTTGGGAAGCCAAAATAAATTATCTATAAGTTCTTTTCTTTTTGAGATAACACTCATATATAGATTTACTATGTTGCTATCTTTATCGTTTAGTACGTTCCATTTTGCTTTAGGCTTTCTAAAGAACATTGAAAGACCGCCTGCAAACACTTCAAAGTATCGCTCATGAGGGGAGATAAGAGGAATAAGTTTCTTACTCATCTCATACTTCCCCCCATAATAAGGCAATACTATTGGGCAATCATACCAATCTAAGCTAGGCACTAGCAGGTTTTACCTTTGCCATCTTACATATTTTAGAATAGATTCTTGCTTCTAATTTATGTGTTGCCTCTGCTTTTCTATCCATACCATGCGTTGCTACGTTTGTTGCTACGTTAAGTAAATCCCACAGATTATTAGGACTTTCTGCAATCAATAGGTTTGTAATGTAATCGGATGATTGAAGTGGAAACATCTTAAGTATATCTACAATATGAGCATCTCTTACTTTTGTATCATAGATAGCAGGAAAATCATTCTTCATAATCATCTTTGTTTTCTTTATTGTTTCTTCAATTACACCATCAATGTCTTTTAATTCCATGTTTTGTATGATGTGTTTGTTCTTGTATTTCTCAGCAACTACACCAATTACTAATCCATTTGTACATACTAATCTGAATGCTCCACCCATAATATTTAATCCTATTGTACCATCATAACTATTTTGCCAGACTATTTCTGGTGTACATATATCTCCATTGCTAATCTTTACTTTATGATTATCAAATTCATATTTAATAATACTTCTTGCTCCTCTACCAAACGATTGCACTTCTTTAAGTTTACCACCTTGCTTTGTGATAATCTTATCAGACTTATCTACTACCATAGAATTGCTAACTAATTGATAATTATCTGTCATGCAAGAAAGTATCTGTCCAGTATCTTCTCTTACAATAAACTTATATCCAGTATCTTTTTTTGTTCCCTGTGGAAGTTTATGAGCTGCACTTAATCTAGCTTGTACTTCTTTAACAGGAAACATTATGTCTTGTATATTTGCTTTCATTGTTACTCCTCTACTTTTATTATCGGTGGAACTCCACCAATTCTTTTACGTTCTAGTTCTCTTATTGCTTCGTTATCTTGTCCTAATGTTTGTAATATTTTCTTAAGATAAGGAAACCCTTTACCTTGATTGTGATGTCCTCCTTGATAGTATTTTTCAATACCATAATCAACAATTTTATCATCTATTTTTTTTATACCTACAAGAAACTTCCAATATTCTGTTCTGTTCTGTGATGGTATCAAGTCATTTATAAGTGTTGCTATGTTATTGATTTTATTTCTAGTGTACTTAGTTCTTGCTCTAAGCATCTCGGACATCTCTTTACCCATCTTATTTCCTCTGTTGTAAAGGTCAAATCCACATTCAGGACACTTGCTAAACCTAGTTGTTCTATAAGAAGCCATTTATTCTTTTTTCTTCATAAGCTTTTGCTTGCTCATCTTGCATCTTGTGTTCAGCTTCTTCTTCTCTTTCTTTCCAGAATGTTTCTAATATTGCACAAACTTCTTTACTTCTAAACCCATCATCACCTATTGCAATATCTACTGCTACTTTAATTTCTTCTAATGAAAAACATTTCTCCATTGTTATAACCTCGGCCTTCCTTTTCTTTTATATGGTTCTTTTATCCACCATCCATTACCACCTTCTCTTAAAAATTTTTTTTTATCTTTAAGATACTTAGGGTCTTCTAAACTTTTATATTGAAATTTAACTATTCTTTTTTCTCCTAATCCTTCTGGTGCTTCAGTAATTCTTTTACTCATTTTTTATTCCTCTTCTTGAAATGGTGATTTATAATTTTTAGATAATACTGTTCCTTTCCAAGCTAACTCTGTTTCTTTTCTAAGTTTATTATCATATTCTGCTATTTCAGATTGTTCTTCTAAGTCTAAAGCTGTTTGAGCAACAATTTTTAAATGTATTGCATTTGCTTGGTCTGATGCTTTTGCTATAGCTTTTAAAGCTCTTTCATATTTTTTTAATGTTTCAGTAATATTTACATATTGTTTCATTATTATTCTCCTATTATAGTTACAACTGTTTTTAATCCCCATTTACGTTCTCCTAAATAAAAAGGGTCATTATCTCTATGTTTAGTACAATATATTGAAGCAGCACAATCATTTTTATCTAATAAGATTGCTTGTGTATTTGATTCGTGTACTTGAACAAGTTGCCCTATTTCAATATCTTCTAAATAAAATGTTCCCTTCGGTGCTTTCCAAATAGGTTTGTCTTTTAATGCTTTAGTCGCAAGTTTTGCAATACGGCGCTCTACCTTCTTCCATTGATTCATTGCTCTCTCCTTTTTTTATTAAGTTATTTTTTATTTGTACCAAATCCTTTTTTATTAATCCAAATGATTTACTAAAATCCATTGAACTTAAAGATTCACTTGCTTTTTCAGCCATAACAAGAGCAATTATAAGATGCTGTAATTCATTAATCGTGAATCTTATCTTAGCATTTAATACTTTACTTTTATCTATATTCATGTTTAAATCTCTTTCTTTATTATTTGGAGGATGAGGGCGGCGTTCTTGGTAGTAGAAGAGAAGAGAGAGACCATAAATAAATAGGCACCGCCCTCCTCTTAATATACTACCATTATACTATAATATAAAAGGGGAGTTTAATTACGCCAACCGTAATGTCAACCGCTTTCTTCAATGTCGAAAAACGACAACTCCCCTTATTCATTTATATTACTTAGAAAGGAACGTCTTGTTCCAACTCCTCAACTTGAACTTTCTTTCCACCTTCCCATGTCTTTATAGTAGACACTTTAAAAGAAGAGCGTTTTTCTTGCTCACTAGGTGGTAGATGTTTAGTAGCAGAAGTAATATATGTTTCTCTTTTGATTCTGACTTGTACTGGTAAACCAAGTACATCATCTTCTTCAATCAAGACAAGCTTTTTTACTTCTTTTCCATCAACTTTATCAGTTGCTAGTTCAATCCCAAGACTTTCTAACAACTCAAAGTATCTAGAATTTTTGCTACCAGATGATGAATCTAAGAAAACAAAGAATCCGTTATCTCTGAATTTCTTATCTTTCAAATGAGAACAATCTCCATAAACAGGATACATTCCATCTTTATTTCGTATGTGTACTTTGTTTCCATCTTTTAATACATAATCATATCCATCCATTTCATACAATTCTTGTTCACACTCAGATACTTCTGGTGCAACTTTGTACTCCATGTTTACTACGATAGCCGGGCCTGCTTTTGTATTTACTTCTCTCGTACTAAGTGAAGTAACATGAGCAGGATACTCACCTTCTTCTATTGGTTTCCACTGTTCTGTTGGATTATATATTGCATCTATTTCTTTTGGCATTATTGCTCCTTATTTTGTTTTAGTGTTGCGTATTTAGTTACAAGCTTATTGTATTCTTCAACAAACTTATTTTGCTTATCATCAGGAGTAGTACCTTTACCGCCTCTCATGTATAGCATTGGTGTAACTTCTTTTTTATCCTTTGTTAAGAATATGTAAGTAGGTGTAGAACTACGTTTGCTAACACCACCTGATTTTTCAAGTGACTTAGCAGCTGCATTAGATAATACACCTTTCTTTTTTAAGGTTTCTATATTGCTTTGTTTTTGCATTATTGTGCTCTCTTTCTTTCTGTTATTGTATATGTATGGAATGAAGGATTAACGGTTATTTGCCTATCTGTAGACGT
>TARA_R100000654_G_scaffold16954_1_pt1 | contig 24997 bp, 43 predicted proteins | sample TARA_R100000654 | Tara Oceans TARA_R100000654 (sample SAMEA2622473) | marine metagenome | biome: marine biome (ENVO:00000447); feature: surface water layer (ENVO:00002042); material: "saline water (ENVO:00002010), including plankton (ENVO:xxxxxxxx)" | depth 5 m
CTCCTAAATGAGCCACCCCTCATAGCAGATTCTTGCACAGCACCTTTTGTTACTTCTGCTATTTGAGGTAGCATTGACATAACTTCTGCTCTTACTGTTGGCACAATACCTGTAGAGAAGTTGACGTTTTGATAAATATTAACAGGTTGTCCACCCATAGCATTTTTACTGTTCATGTTATTAAGTAGTGTGCCACCTGTATTTGGAACAAAAATTTCTGCTCCTCTTTCACCCACAAGAGTTGGTGTGTTTCTTTGTAAAGTTCCTCCACCTGCATCTCCTGTTGCACCTGCAGGAATGATTGATAATTTACCTGCTTCGTTTCTGCCTATAACATCAAAAGTTCCTGCACCAAAAATACCATTTAGTATCTGGTTGACTACTCCTAGTTGTAAGAAGATAGCAACAATCTGACTCACTATATTTCTTGAAAAATCTTTAAATGAAGCTAAAGCATCTTGACCTGAAAGAATTGCATTTACAAAGTCATCAGAAAAAGCTAGAGCTTGTGCTTGTATAACTTCTCTTAAGTGATCTCCTATTTTAATCGCACTTTCTGATGCTTCATTCATACCAAGAACTGCTTCTACTAATGCTTCAATGTTTCCAAAACCTTTGAGGAAATCTTCTTCAATCATCTTTCTCATTTCCTCAATTGCACCTTCATTAAATGCAAAATCTTCTTTACCCATAAAACTAAAAACTCTTCCGAAGTTCAAATCTTTTCTTTCAATTGCTGCAGCTTTGTCAATTGCAAGTTGGGCATCTACTGCACTTTTGAAAATTTCTCTGATTAATTTTCCTTGTTCTTCTTGAAAATCTTTTAGCTTTATTTTTGTAGGGTCTAATTGGTCAATCAGTTTTTGCAAAAATGTGAACTGTTGGAATTCTCTTGGTTGCATTGCAGTTCTTAATGTTTGTGCAATATTTACTAGTTCCTCAAAATCCTCTGCACTTCCTCTTGCTTCAAATCCTAATCCTCTAAGTGCTTGAATAAATACAAGCATGTTTTGAGCACTTCTGGGAAGTAAATCATTAAAATCAATAATCTCAAATGTAAATGCAGAGAACTGTTGGTTTAAATCAATAAGAGCATTTACTAAAATTAAAATTGAACCTGTAATAGCACCTATAGATTCTGCTACTGGTTGTAGACTTTTTGTAAGTTCAGTAGCATTTTTTGCAAGTTTTATTATTTCTTTGTTTAATCCTGCTTCACCAATTTGAACTTGAAACTCGTCCACTGCATCTGATAAGTTTGAAAAAGCACCTGTAATTGTATTAGCTCTTTCTTCAATAGCAGTAGCAAATCTTTCTCTTCCTATTCTTCTTAAAAAATCGGTGATGGCTTCGCCACTTCTTTCAATTGTTTCTGTTTGCCCTTCAAAGGTTGCTTTTATCTTATCTCCCTCTAATCTGGCTACGACACCAAATCGTTTGAGCATTTCCATCTCACCAGTGGTGGCATTGAAAGTAGCTTGTGCAAGGTCTGTGATACTTTTACCCATACCTGCAGCAAAGTTACCAAAGTCTCTTAGTGCATCTTCACTTGGTTTTACCCCTGCTTGGAATAGGGTTATAAATGCTTGTGCAACTTCATCAACTTGGAATGTGGTTTGAGCAGTAAACTTTCTTATGAGTGCAAATGATGCAGATGCAGCTTCTGCACCACCCACAACTGCTCTGAGTGTTGCTTCTAAATCTTCAAACTTCCTGTTGGTATCTACTATAGATTTAGCTAAAACAGCAACACCAATACCAGAAGCAAGTTGCATGAAACCTTTTTGTAACTTGTCTGTTTGCTTTTTTGTCTTTCCTAGTTTGCTATTGACTTTATCAAACTCTTTACGGAGTTGCTTGGTCTCTGCTCTGATTTCAACAATCAGCTTATCAATAGGTGTAGCCATTAGTCTGGGTATAACTCCATAAGTTCTTGTAATCTATCTTGGTTCATAGGGTCACTGTCAGTTGTATCTGCTGTGTTAAATTCTTTGAAACCTTCTATGGCTAGATAAACTTCGGATAGTGATAATCTCCAAAACTCTTTTGGAGATATTCCAATCATGCCAACACAGACTTGGAAGAATCTAGGGATTGGCAGAGTTTCCACCTTTACTCCACCTTTTCTGACTTTCCCTCGTCTGTTTCTTCCTCTGAATTACCAGTTAAGGTTGTTGTTAATAACTGTGCGACTGCAGTTATTGATTCTAAATAGGATTCACCGATCATATTTTTTACATCAAGTTCTGATACATCATTACCTCCACCTCTTAGTCCGTTGTATAAAACAACAAGAACCTGTGAGACAGTAATCCCTTCATTCATGCTCATATCTTGTGCAAGTTTTATAATGCTTCTACTTGTAGCATCCTCAATACGCATAATTGCATCTATATTGAGTCTAGCTTTGTATTCTTTACCTGCTAGTGTGAGTTTGTGTTCACCCTTTAACTTGTTTACTGTCATCTGACTTTTTCTCCTTAGATTTACTTGCCTTTGCAAGTTTTACTTTTAAAACATTATCTCTTGTGTCAACTACAGTTTCTAAAACCTTGACATCCTTCCCATCTATATTAATAGAATCGCCTACTTCAAGATCATTACTTAATATAAGTTCATCACCAATAAGAAGACCATCAAGGTTTTCTTTACCAACTTTAATTTTTACTTCAGGCATTTTACACTGCTGCAAATGTTATGTAACCTGCAGATTCAAATGAGAATGAGTAGGTTGCTTCACCATTAAACTCTCCTGCAAACTCCATACTTGCAATCATAAAAGCACCAGTATATGTACCTAAATCTGGAATTAAAAATTGAAAGTTTTTAAAAGCAGGTGTTTGTGCAGATGAGCCATCAGATGTATTTTGTTGTGCAGAAAATGTAGTTCTTACAAGTGCTTCTGCTGTAGAATCTGTAAAGACTCCTGAACCACTAATAGAAATACTATTAACTCCTGCACCTGCTAATAAAGTTCGTGTTCCTGCACTGTCTTTATTAGTAATATCTACTGCTTCATCATTGAGTGTGATTGAAGTTGATCTAAGACCACCAATAGTTACAAATGTTGAACCAGAGGTGTTTATCTTCATCAAGACATCTTTACCTTTTTGTGCTGCCATTTTTATCTCCTAAAAAATATATTAGCTTCCTAATATTATTGCTCGGAATCGCATGACTCCATGTCTAGTTACACCATCTGGGTCTCTTAGTATATCAGAAAACTCAAATCTTAAATTTATAAGATTAAATCCACTGACACTTAAACTACTATCATGCAATAAATCGTGAACTCTGTCCATAATTTCCTTTGTTTGCTTTGCTCCCTTGTATTGTGACCAAACGTGTATATTGATTGTAAATTCACCACCATCAAGGTCTTTTGTGCTGTAATCAACTGCTGTTTCTTCCCCAATTGAAACAAATGGATATGTTGCATTCTCTAACACCTCATCAAACACACCTGCTCCAAGTGTATTTGTAAGTGTATTGTCATTGTTGAGTGTACTAAAAATTGTGGATTGTAATGCAAATTGACCAATGCTCATTTAATTACACCTTCTTGTTTAAATATATTTATAATCTTTTTTTTGTTTTTTTCTAATGCAGGTTGCATAAATGGTCTAGGTTGTATTTCAACTGTTCCAAACTCTAAAAATTTTGAATATGGTGCAGAAGAAATAATTTGACCAACTACAGAACCATCGGTTTCTGTTTTAACATTCATAGATATATTAGCCACAAGAAAACCTGTATCACTTGCAGGTGCTTCACCTTCTTTAGAAGCTCTATGTATTCTTCTAGGATTATATTTTTGATATTCAATACCACTTTTACCACCTGCTGTAATACTTTCTTGTGCTGTTCCTTTTACAAGCATGACCCCACGACCAACAGCTTTTTTTGCGTTTTTGGATGGATTTTGGTTTAAATATTTATCTAATTGCTTTTGGAAGGACTTAATGTTCTTTATTGTCATGTAGCCACCCCTTCTTCACACATTAATTTTAAATATCGGTTTCTTTGGTCAATGTCTATGATTGATCTGATGTTAAAGAGTTTGTTGTTAAAACTAATCCGTGATGCGTTAGTAATATCTGTCCTATAACGAATTGTAATCTCGTGTGTGACACTCCCAATCAACTTCCCTTGTTTGTATACCTCTTTACCACTTTTAGGCACTACATTAGCGTATACGGAAGCGATGGTGCTAAATCCAGAACTTATACCACCACCTGCATCTCTGGATGTTCCTTGTCCTTGAAGAGTTATAAAGTGTCTAAACTTGCCAAGACCTGCCATTATCCTAGTTGCATGATCTTAGAACTGCCTAAACCAGAATACACTATATAAGGTGCAAGAAGCGTTCTAACAGTATTTGGAATACCCTCTCGTTGTTGTAGATAATCAATACCATCACCTCTTTGCTCATAAAGAAAAGCCACTATCTGTAGTAGAGCAATCTTTATTGGTGCAGGTACAGAACTTGCATCTGCATATCCTGTTACATATTGAACCTCTATTGCATTTGCTACTCTTAAAGCAGTTGGAAATGTTTCACCAGTCCTTAGAACTAATCTGGCAGGTTGCCTTGCATTATCTAAATAATATTTGGAACTAGCAAAAGTGGTAGCTGTATCACTATCATCATAAGCTTTTACATGACTAATTGCAGTGACCTCTGGAAAAGGTAAATCAATAAAATTTTTATGATAATTTAAGTCTGCTCCTGTTCTAATCCCATCAAATAAAGGTTCTCTATAAACATCTATGGAGTCTATAAACAGTCTCATAGTTTGCGTGATAATGGCTCTGCTCATGTGTTCTTCTGCAATTTTTCTTGCAGTAACAATTAATGATGTAATTAATGCATCATCACCACTATCAGTGACTCTTAAATAAGATTTAGTTTCTGATTGTGATAAAGGTTCTGAAGCAGGTTCAGTATGGACAACAAGACCTGCCATATTACCCTCTAATTAGATTTTTTCTTATCTGCCTTTGTATCTACAGCTACACTATTATCAGATTGCATTTCATTAATTTGTAATGCTAATAATCTAATTTGGTGTTGTAAGTTAGCAATCTCTTGCTGTGCTTGTAAATATAAAGACTCAAAGTTTACTTGTGAATTTTGTGTATTGTCGTCTGACATATCTTTCTCCTGTTAATTAAAAAGTTTATCTATGAACAATCCGATCATAGCAGTAACTATTAAACCATATTGTCCGTAAATTAAATACTCTAATTTATCAAATCTTTTAGAACCACTATCAAAGCGTTTGTCTATATTTTCAAAGCGTATTGCACACTCTTTTTCAAATGCTTCAATGGTGCTAATTGTGTTTGGTCTAGCCATTAGCTACTTTTCTTTTTAGTAGTCTTTTTAGCTGTTGTTTTTTTCTTTGTTGTCTTCTTTGGTGCTTTGCCACCTTCCCATGCTTCATTAACATCTGGGGTTGATGGGTCATCAGCTTTAAGTTGACCTTTTTTGTTTCTTGCTCTTTTTGGCTTTGCTTCTGCTTCTAAGTCTGCAGTTTCCTCTGGTGCATCTACTTTAACTTCCATTGCCCAACCATTTTGCACAAAAGTTTCCATGTTTGCTTTCATAACATCGTTATCTGCATCTACTATTTCATCAGCTTTCATCAACTCTACATGCAATCCATCTTCATCAATTGCACATGGTTTTGGAACTATGATTTTATATTTTTTTGCCATTTTAAATCCTCTTTAAAGTGGGGAGGTTTTATCCTCCCCTAGTATTCATCAATTATGCAGTTGATAAACTATCTGCATCAGTGTTGTGTCTTGGACTTCCTTTGATAATACTTGCAGCTAACGGAGTACCATTAGAGTGTGAACCTGTAAAATCGGCTACAACTCTAAGATATCTTTTTCCACCGACATAACCAATTGAGGTTACTTGTGGAGTTTCTGCATTTGCATCTAAAGTTAAGAAAATTCCATTAGAATCAACAGAACCATCAGTCACATGCAATGCACTTGTAACTGCTGTATAAGTTGAGTCATCATCTGAATCTTCTAGTTTAAAGTCAATTTTTACTGATGATGAAAGAGTATCTCCTTCTACGCCAGTATCAACAACTGCTGTTGCAGATTCAAAAAACTGCAAATCTACACCAGTGCCATTAGTATCACTTGTACCAACAACAGGTGCGATTGATTGTGCAATACTTATATTATTTGCTAAATCTTTCATAATTTACCCCTCGCTTACGCTGATACTTTTTGTTTAACTATTGCTTCTGCTTGAACGACCTGTCCACCGACTCTTCTTCTAGCAATGTATCTTACATTACCAGTAGTTGCTTGTGTGAATGGGTCTCTTAGAACTGCAAGTGCAACTCTATCTACAATCAGATAACCTCTGTTGAAGTCTCCAAATGCTATAGGGAATGCATTTGCACCTACATTTGGCATATCTGTAGCTTCCACATAAGGATAACCAAGAATGGTGTTAGGTACACCAGAAATAAGGTTCATCCCTGCTTGGAATACATATTGTCCTGCTGTATCTTTCAATTTTCTAATATCAGCTAATGTGTTTCTGTTTAGAACAAAAGTAGCATTAGATGCATATTCAGATTTAATTGAATGAACCAATGATAAAAGACCATCTGCTAATAAAGCTGTGCCATTTCCTGAATTAACAGAAGATACACTGCTATTAGTCATAAATCCTTCTGGTTTACCAACAGCGTTACCACTCACAAATGCAGCACCTTCAGCTTTTGCAAATTGTGTACTAAATTCAGATTGCATTTCTGCTTCTAAGTCAAAGACTGAATCTTCTAAGTCTTGTTCAGAAATGTCCACTAAAGCGTAATGCTCATGTGCAGGGATTTCTTCAAGACCTACTTGATATCCAGTAGTCTCTGATCTTGTTCCACTTTCAGCAACCCATTCTGCAGAGAATGTACCTGTTCTTTTTGGAACTTGGATACTTCTTGCACCTGTGCTTCTTACTCTAGCAATACTTCTAATAGGTGAAATCTCTGTTACTGTTTTTAACAGTTCTCTCACATATTCTGGTGGTGCTAAATAACCACCTGTTGAATCATTACTTACTGTAAGTGCTTTCTTTTCTGCATCTGTTAAAGCATCAAAACCTTTTCTGCAATACGCATCAAAAGTTTGTAAACTTTCGTCAATGGATTTTGTATCAAAACCAGAGTTAGGTCTTTTCAGAACTGTTTCTAGCTTATCAAGTTGTCCCTTAACATCAGTTGCATTTTGCTCTGCAACAGTCATTTTTTGATTTAAGTCTTCATAAGAATCAAGTTTGGCTTCAATCTTTTCTAACTTCTCGTCTAAATACGCTGTTCCATCGCCTTTTTCTACAGCTTCAAGTCTCTCATCATTTACTTTTTTAAATTCTTCAAAAGCACTTCCAAGATCGTTTATGCTGTTCTTAATATCTTCTGACATAATGTCCTCCTAATTATTAAGAATTTTTAAGGTTTCAGTTAAGTTTTTTATCTCGTCTAAGAGTTGTGTTGTATTATCAGCATCTCGCTGATCAAACGACTTGTGTACAGCACCTGCTGCCACTTTTGCTTCAGAACGTGATAGATTGAAAGCATCTCGCAGTCCATTCTCCCATTCTCTAATTGAAATATCTTCGCCTTTCACTGATTGAATCGTAGCTTTAGGATTCATCGGAAAAGTAACAAGTGATACTTCCATTAATTCTGCTTCTTTGATAATTCTTTTATTGGCACGTCTATCGTATTCAACTTCTTTGGGATTTACCCTAAAGCCAATACTAAGACCATCTAATGCACCCATTTTCATAAGTTCATACGCTTCTTTACCTGCTTGTGTTTGCAGGGCAAGTCTACCTTTTACATATAAACCTTTACTGTCTTCTCTAATTTCATCAAAGACCCCAATCGGCATATCTGTTTTATGTTGATATAAAAGTTTGATCTGATTCGGTTTTTTTCTTTTTAGAGTTCGCATGAAAGCTCCCTCTTCTATAACATCATTGCCTAAATCTTTATTGCCAAAGACCGACCCATACCCTTCAAACACTCCATAGTCTTTGTCTTCTTCCTCTTCTAAATACTTACCTTTAAATTCAGTTTTATAATCTATAAATTCAGCTTCTTCTTTTTTCTTTGGTTTTTTCTTTTTAGGTTTTTTGCCCATTCCATAACCATAACCACTAAGTTCTCTTCCTGTTAATCTCGTGTAATCTGCATGACTGGAACATGGCATAAATACTAAATTGCCATCATCATCGTGGGTATGAGTCCCACTGCATCCAATTTCCTCTGCTCTTGCTAGAGCTTCTTCCTCTGTTGTAAAAACGTCTTCTCTGACTTCCTCTTTGCCTTCTAAAGAATCTTCTTTATATGAATTATAACTACTGTTACAGACTGCTGATCTTTGTCCTGAATCTGAATATTCATCAACCATAGTCTTATCTCCCATACATCTATCTAAAAATTGTTGCCTAGATTCTGTCGTTCTTGGTTTTGGTATAGGCATTTTCTATATATAGTAATACAAACCCTAATATTACACAATATTTAGTGGGGATACTAAAATAAATCCTATTTAAAACCCAAAAGGGGTTGATTTCTTGATAATTATGATTATTATGGACTTTGTAATTGAAAAAAAGCCGAAAGGCAGGAAATTAAAATGAAAATAAATTTAACAAAAAAGGAAATAGATATTTTAGCTGATTGTGTAGATGTTGAACGTAATGAAGTTTTTCAATGGACTTTAGGAACTGATAATTATGGCAATCCTATTCCAAGTGAAAACATAAAGTACAACACTGAGAGGTATGAAATTCTTAATAATATAATGAAAAAATCAGGGTATGTTTAATAGACAGCTTTACATCTTTTATGTTTAAATTTTAAATCTTATTTATGACTATAAAAATTCCACAGATAGATGATTTTGGTGATAGGAAGCTAAATGCTCTTGCAACTAAGTATCGCAATGCCTTGCAAGATACTAGACCAAGTTTAGCTAATTTATATCTACTAGAATTAGTTAATCCTTTAGACAGAGAGTTAGTCAAAAAATTAACAACGTATTTCAATCAGTCAATTGAGCAAAATACAAAAGTTGATACGGATGTTATGAATGAAATTTTGGAGTCTAACTTTCCTGCAAATGCCTTGTATTAAATTTGATTTAAAAGTTCAAACAAATCATCAAATGCTTTCATAGTTTCTGGAATTAATTCTTCTAGCAGTTTTCTATAAAATGCAGAGTGTCCACTACTCATAAGGGTTGTATAATTAGCTATTGCTTCTGTTGTGTTTCCATTAGTTATACCACCTAATAATTTAGAAAATTGTCCGTAATAAAAATCACTATGTCCTTTACCAACAATATTATTTGATACTGAACCAACAAAGTCACTAAACATAAGCCATTCCTCATTACTTGAAACCATAGTTCCTGTATCTTTGAATAAATTATAAATATCTTCATAAAATGAAGAATCTTTGAAATTTGCATTATTTTTAATAGATGCTAATTTACCAAGTAAATCATCTGTAAAATAATCAATCCTCAAAATATCATCTTCAAAGGATAACTTACTTATTAATGTATCAACCCAGTCTTTGTCGGTGAATGGATTTATTCCACCATTACCTGCACTTATTACATCATCAAGAAATTTTGTATCTATAAATCCATTTGTGTCTTTTAGATAAGCTCTTATTTTTTTCTTAAAATCTGCTTTTGTAATTTTTACATATTTACCTGAATCTGAAATATTAAGAAATTGACCTGTATCATCTGTTAGAATTTTTTCTTTATTTAGACCAAATTTCTTTAAAAATGAATTTCGTGCATTTGTCATTCCACTCCCAATGCCTACACTTTTATCATTATAAACCTCTAAGCCAAATTTTTGTTTGTTTGCCTTATTTATCACGTCAAGTTTTTTAGAATCTGCAGCTATTTTTCTTGTTATTAATGCTGATATATTCCTTGTTTTATTCATATTTGTAATATCAACATTTGTAAAACCTAAATTCTTGCGAACATCATCATCTAAATTGTTAATAAAATTTATGAATTTTTCATCTGTATCAATTGCATGTCCAAACTCATGTCTCCATACAGAATTTGTTTTACTAAGACCATAATCTGAATTCATAGTTATTGATCTATCTTTTGGTCTAAAAAAAGAAGTACTGCTTTTTGTGTTTACACTTCCAGATAAAGGAGAACTCCTTTTGACAACTCCTAAAACATTATCTTCACCCCTGTCCCAAAGAGCATCTTTATGATAAGTAAGTTCAACTGAATCTGTATCACCAAAAGGATTATCTGGTTTCACTTCTGTTGCAGGAACTCCATCTACTACATCTTGTTCATCCACATAAATAACAACACACCTACAGTTAATAACATTCTTAGCACCACCTGCAGGGTCTCCAACATAATCCATCTCAGCACCACCAACTGTAAACTTTTCATCCATCGGTACTGTCTGACCATTTGCTTCACTATGAAAACTTCTTGTCCTAGCATCATTGGTAGCTCTCCATCTTTTTAACATGGTAATGCCTGTATCAGCTTGAAAGTTTTTATGGTAATCGTGATTAGCAAACCCAAGTGCTGTATGGGTTTCTGTTCTAGCTATTAAATTGGCTCTCCTTCTTGAGAAAAATCCAAACTCTTTTCTGATTGCAGATGTGATTTGTGGCAAGGTTTGTCCTGACTCAAATTCTTGAGCAATGATATCTCTTAGCTTTCTGGACATTTGGATGGTTATGCCTGAAAAAATTCTGCTTCTATCTTCTAAAAACTTTTTGATAACTGGGTCTAAGTAAACATTTCTGCCAAATACAGTTCCATCTTGTTTCTTATCTTGTTCATATTTCTTTTCATTATTTCTATAAACGATAGAAAATACCTTTCTATATTCAGATTCAAATAAAGGCGTGAGTTTGTCATTTAGATTTCGTACTGCCTTTTCAATCACAAAGCTCTGACTGTTATCTAAAGCATCTGTTTCCTCTCTAACGAAACTATTAAAGGTTGTAATTAGCTTTCTATTAAATGTTCTTGAAAGATTATTTCTAAGTAAAGTTGTTTTACGCAACTCAGCATTAGTGTTTATTCTTCGGCTTCTTGGTCTGTATAGCTCTTTTCTAAGAGTGCGTTTCATTTAGAAGATAGTGGATGTCCCTTTGGAAATAAATCAGTATCATGTTTGCCACCTTGAAACCTTCCTGTTCGCAGGGCAAATAAGTAGCTGTTCGTTCTGGCGTATGCCCAACGATCAGCACCACCTTGTCTTCTTACTGCAGGACGTACCGAAGATGGATTCTGATTGAAAGCTCCCACACCCCTACGGAACACAGCTTCAAGAGTTCTTAGTGTTACCCTTTTAGTCGGATTGCTTCCATACTTTTCGTTGTGTTCATCTACTTTATTTTTAAGAGCTTCTTTTACTTTTGCAGAAACTTGTTTTTCTTCTTCTTTGTCTGACATATCTTTTTCGTCAATGAGCATCCACCAATACTGATTACTAAATTCAAGATCATCTTTTCTACCTTCTAGTTTTTTGGTAAGTTCTAAGACCACATCTTTCATACCTTGTTCACCTAGAGTACCAATTACTCCCCATTTAAGCTGACTAATCACACCTGCGACATTGGATAAGTTAGGTTCTAAAGAGCCATCGGAGAACTGTCTGCCATCTCTAAAATGTCTAGCTGCCCATGCTTCTCTTTCTTTTATCCAATCTAATACAGCAGGGGTTTCTGAACCTTGTCTGGCTCTGCTCCATAACATAAATGCTTCATTACCTCTAATGTTGCCACCTGCTCTCCAGATATCTTCATTGCCATCTTTTACATTAGAAGCAAACTCATAATCAAACTGAGGGTAGTTGGAGTTGCGTAAAGATATTTTTTTATCATCCCCTCTTTTTGGAAAATTAGTAATCTCATCATTTTTAAAATCTTCATCCAGATACTCTTCATAGTCTTTTGCATCTTCATCATTATCTGTAACCTCTGGTGTAGGGACAGCTTCCTCATTGAGAGGAAACAAGGTTGCTGATATATAAAGACCATCAGCACCATCAACAGGTTCTAAGCCAACTATCTTTCTTGCTTCATTCCTTGTCATAATTCCTTCTCTTACTGCACTGGTTACATTCTCATAAATCTTTTTACGTCTTTCTGAAAGTGCAGGAATGGAATCTATATCAAATGAAAGGTTTAAGTTTTCACCAAACATAGGTACAAGCCACTCGTTTAAATCACTAGCTATCTTTTTGAGATGTGGAATGATCGTTTCTTCATATAAGGCAAGTCTAGCTTCTGCCACGTTTGCGTAAGTCTGTGCATCAGGTACTCCAACTAATTGTGATGGTACTCCAAAACAAAGTGCTATATCAGTTGCACTCATGTGTTTCATCTTTGCAAAATCCATATCTCGTGGTGTTAGAGCCATCTCACGCCAGTCAAAATCACCTTCTAACAACAATGGTCTACCTGCATTATTTGTGCCTTTGAATCTATTGTTTAAATCTGTTAATAATTGTTGTCTTTGAGCTTCGGTTAGATTGACTGAATATCCTGCATCATCTTTGGGTTTAAATATAACTGCTCCACTTGGTCTTGCTCCATTCTCCAAAAGATTTACATTGTGTGTGCTAGAGAGATTAAATTGGTCAACTTCAACAGATGCAGCATTTAATGGTGATTGTCCATAATAATCGTCTAAAGGATGCCATAGCTTAACGTGTTTAAGTTCGGAGAAGCCACTTTCTTGGTCAACCATATATTCAGCTTTCATCCTCCCATTAATTTTATAACAGTATTTTTCAGGTATGGCAGACGTACCACCTTTGATTTCAATTCTGTCAGGTCTAAGTTGATGAAGTTCTTGAGGAGTTCCCATATCACTACCAACTTTCAGAATATAGGCATTACCACTTAATAACAGGTATCCATACAGACTGTTAAAAAACTCTGAATAACTTTGTAAAGGATTAGGTCTATTAAGTAAATCTATTAGAGGGTGTTCTTCTAATATTTGGTCTCCATCTTTTATAACAAAAGGTACTGCTGATGCACCCTTTGATATTTCATTTACACATCTATAAACGATTGCATTCTTCAAATACCCTTCATTTGCTAGATCACTATAAGAATAATTTTTAGTTTTTTGTGAACCGACACCAAAATAACCCATCATACTGGATTGCTTTTGCTCTGCTCCTAAGTTGAAAATCCTTTGAAATATGTTTCTGTTGTCTGCCATTAGCTAATTCTCCATTCAGCTTTTCCTGTTGACTTGCTTAGTTCTGTCAAACCCCATACTAAAGCATCAAGTCTATCAGGTGAAGTGTTTAGTTCGCCTGTATAACTGCACATTTGCTGTTCTAACTCAGGAAACATACCTAAATGTTTTACCCTATCTTGTTCATACAAACTTGAGATTGGTTCTGCTCTAAGTATCTTCCCTCTGGTTGCCCTCACACTTCTATAAGGCACACTTGGGTCAATGTTTCTTATTAGTCTCTCCACAAGGTCTCCACCATTATTTGTTTCTGCAACTATATAATTGGCATCCCAATCGTGATATAAGTTTACTGCAATTGTACCCCATTTTTCAGCACTATGTCTTCCAGAGGAATCTTCAAGGACATAAAAGTTATTACTATAGTCTTTGCCAACAACCACAATACCTGTTTCATCAGAGTTTTGATTTGCAGTTACAGCAGGGTCAATCGCAATAATAATTTTACTTAAATCTCTCTCGGTGTCTTTTGGCATTCTAGTTCTGTCAATCATTTCTTGATTCCACAAAGCACCTTCTACTGTTTCAATAACCTCTGCATAAAGTTCCTGTCTACCCATCTTTGTACCTTCGTATTTGTCCTTCAACATAGATAAAGCACTCTCTGCTAAGTTATCTTCATTCTCAAAGGTTGAACCTCTGGTAATTACGACATCATCTCTTTCTATCAAGTCTTTTATTATTTTTGTAGGTTTAGGTGTTGTTGTAATAATGCACTGTGGTTTGTCTCCAAGTCTAAGACCAAACATAAGTTGATCAAATGCTTCAGGGTATCTCCAAGATGCTAATTCATCACACCATGCTCTATGGAACTGTGAACCCCTTAATCGGTCTGGCTCTTGAGCAGCATATCCTGTAATCTTACTTCCATTGTAAAGTCTAAATTCATTAACACTGGATGAATAACCTTTTTGATCTTTTGATTTCATCAAACACTCTTTCGGAATGACAGAGAGCAATCCAGACACACCACCAAAGCAAACCCTTCGCAAATCTCCGTGTGTTGGAGCTACAACTGCACAATTGACGTTTGGGTTTCTAAGAGCATATAGAGCTATGTCTTGAGAACCTGTTCTGGTCTTACCCCATCCTCTACCTGCAAGTATGAGCCAGATGTTGTGTTCTTTTTTCGGTTGAAGTTGTTTATCTCTTGCTGTAGATAACCAATCAGTGCGTAGTTTGAATGTCTCTGCTTCTGCTGTCTTCAACTGAGTCAAGTAATTCCATAGCTCTTTTGAATGCTTGGTTGTTTTCGCTGACTGTTGCATCTATATTGTGTGTCGCTTCTCCTAAAGCTAGTTTAGCTACTTTTTGTGTAATTGATAATGCTTGTGCTAATGATGATATGTGTTGAGGTGAGAGACCTTTTCTTCCTTTGTCTATACATGCTTTATGCTTGTCCAACTCAATAGCTATCGTTTTGAAGAACCCCTCTGATAAGAGTAAGCTATGGTCATCAATTTTCTTTGATTTAACAGACATATCATAAGCTCTTTTTTTATCTAGCTTTTTACAATACTCTGCATAAAATTCATCTTTCTGTTTTTTCCAATTGTTCTCTCTTGCAAATTTATATACAGTGCTTTTTGCTAGTTTGTTTTTTGTGATTAGATCATCAAGTGTGGGGAATGTTGTCTCTCCATCAACTAGAATTCCATGCACAAATTGATTGCGTAATTTGTTTTTGAGTGTGTCTGTAAATCGGTTGTTTGTTCTTTTTTTGTTCATTTATTGCAAAATATTACATGAAATATAGCCGAAAAAAGACCATTATTACAACATAAGCATAAAAATATACATATAAAAACCCAAAAAGGGTTGATATATTTAGATTTATGTATAAAGTTTGTAATTAAATCTACTTTTGAGGAATAAAATGAAAACGTATTTAATCAAGCAACACCTAACAGGTGAACCAATATTGAAGAATTTTTATACAGTAGGAAGGACAACATCTTTTGTAGATGCTTACTCAAGATATAAAAGGGAAACAAGAAAAGGGATTAGAACTTTTATAGTAAGTAAATCTATATAAAACCCAGAAAGGGTTTACAAAAGTTTTGTGTTAGTTAATAATCTTTCTTTGAGGTAAAAATTTATGTCTATAGAAATGATGAACAGTGCATGGAACACTGAGGGTCTCTCACCCACTAAAAAACTTATATTACTTCTGTTAGGAAGTTATGCAGATGAAAACAATCAATGCTATCCCTCTCACCGACACATAGCAGATAAGATCGGTCTTAAAGATACCAAAGGAGTCGGACAAACTATCAGAGAGTTTGAGTCAATGGGATTGCTTAGAATTGAGCATAGAAAAAAGGGTGATGGTGGTTATACATCTAATAAATACACTCTATTGCTCCCATTGGGTGTTTCCACCCCTACCCGTCTTAAAACCAGTAGGGATGGGGTGTCAGCACCTAACAATACAAAAGAAGATACAAAAACCTTATATTACAAGAAGCATTTTGATTGCTTTTGGAAACTCTATCCAAGAAAGGTTGCGAAGAAAGATGCCTTTACAGCTTTCTGTAAAATCAACAAAAAAGATATGAACAGAGTCTTAGAACAAGTTGCTGAATATTCTAAACTTGCAAAGCATACTGAAATACAATTTATTCCACATCCTAGAAAATGGATTCATCATGAAAGATGGAATGATGAAGTACAACATATCCCAGAAACCAAAAAAGATTTTAAGAATTTAGATAGGTCTCCAGACTGGGCGATAGAATTAGAAATATGATAAATCCGTATAAAATACCCACCCCTGCATTAATTAGTTTTAGTGGTGGGAGAACATCAGGATTTATGTTATGGAATATACTGAATGCTTACAATGGAAAATTACCAGATGATATTCACGTTGTGTTTGCTAACACAGGAAAGGAAGCACCTGAAACACTAAATTTTATAAATGAAATTTCAAAAAAATGGGATGTACATATAAATTGGGTGGAACATTATTTTGGCGATGAAAGACCTATACATAGAACAAAGATCGTAAATTACACCACAGCAAGTAGAAATGGAGAACCTTTTGAGAGATTAATAGACCAAAGAAAAATTTTGCCAAACCCTGTTGCTAGATTTTGCAGTAGTGAATTAAAAATAAAGACTATGCAGAGATTTATGAGAAAAATAAAAAATTACAAGACTTGGTATAGTGTCATAGGTTTAAGATATGATGAACCAAGAAGAGTTGTTAATGCAAAAAAAGCTAATGATTATGAATCATGGACAAATATAACCCCTATGTATGATGCACGACATACAGTACTTGATGTTAGTGAATTTTGGAAAAAAAGTAATTTTGATCTTAAATTATTGAACTTTAATGGAAAGACACCTGCAGGTAATTGTGATTTATGTTTTTTGAAAAGCACAACAACCTTGCAAGGAATAATTAAGGAAAGACCTGAATTGTCTGAATGGTGGATAAAGCAAGAATCAAAATTTGGTAAACAAAGTGGAGCAGTATTTAGAAAAGATAGACCAAATTATATAAACCTTGTTGATATTACAAAGAGACAGAAAACCTTATTTGAAGATGAAACTATAGAAACTTGTTTTTGTCACGATTAATTATTTTTTTATATCATAAAAATCATTTGGTTGTACTTCACCTAAAGTTACATCATAAATGATTTCTGCTTCTTGCTTTCTAGGTATTCTAATTCTTCTTACCCACTTAGCAAAAGTTGATGGAGGTATCTTTACACCTTTTGCCATTTCTACATGATCAAGAAATGACTGTTGTGTGAATTTATTTTCTTTAAGATATTCTTTGAGCTTCATAAATATTCTCCAAACACGGATTATATAAAATTATTAAGGTGAATTAAACCCTTAAAAGGTTTTTTTGTTCTACATGGAACATAAATAAATAAACCTAAAAAGGGTTGATAATTTTTTTTATGAGAGTATGATTTACAACTAATAAATTTGAAAAGGAGAACAAATGAAAGAACCTAAATTTGAACTATCCAAAAAAGAACTAAATCTAATCAGATTTTATAATGGTCTTGATACAATAATTTGGAGAATAAAAAGCCAACTTGAAAAAGCTGAAAAGAGAGCAAAGGATAAAGGTATGAGGTCTGTTGATTTTCACAAAGATCAACTCAAACTTATGAAGGGTGTTGAGAAAAGGATGAATAAGTTTCTCTATCCAGAGGATTATGATGAAGAATAATCCATTTGCAAACTTTGACATAGAACACCTGTCAGCATCATCACTTAATACATACATAAATGACCCCTGTATGTTTATTATTCGTTATCTCTTTGGTTTTAAAGGCAAAGGTAATCCTGCTATGTGGAGAGGAACAGTTGTTGACCAGATTATCGGTATGATGCTTATGAGCCAGAAAGTAATAGATCAAGATTATATGGAAGACCTAATCAAACAAGCCATCGCTAGATTTGATGGACTGTATGAACATTACAAAGATGAAATGACTATTGATGAAAAGAAATACAGTAAAGAAAGATTAGCAATAGAAAAATATTTAAGCGTAGCTATTCCATTTTATAAACAGCTAGGCGAACCAGTTTCCTATCAAGAAGAAGTTAGATTGCAGTTGGACTCTGTGCCAATTGGAATCATCGGCTACATTGATTTGGAATATAAGGGATTGGTGAGGGACATAAAGACTGTTGGTCGTATGCCTTCCGAAGTTCCTGACTCTGTTAAACGACAAATGAGTGTATATGCCACTGCAAAACAATGTGATGTTGTGGTTGATTATGTATATGCTTCTTCGTCTAAGGCAGAAGTGAAAGTGGTGGAAGTGAAGGATGTTGAGCAGCATATCAAGGTGGTTGAAAAAACTGCTTTAGCTGTGATGAATTTGCTTTCTTATTCAAATGATAAATATGAGATAGCAAGATTATTTGTTCCAAACTTTGACTCTTGGATGTGGTCAAGTGAAGAAGATATAGAGTTTGCTAAATCAATATGGGAAATATAAAAATGAAAAACTTATTAAATGAAGCGATACAAAAAATAAACAATCTTCCAGAAGAAGATAAGGTGCGAATACACAAAAAACTTTATTCACAAGTTGCAACAAGACTTGAGATATTTAGAGATGTGTTTGGGACTGATGCTAGGATTGACACCAACATCGTTAGTGCTGATCTTAAAATGGTCTGTATGAGAGCCGAAATATCTATCTATCAAAATGGCAGATGGGAGAAGGTGGCAGACGGACATGCAGAAGAGTTTAGAGGTGAGGGCATGATAAATAAGACCTCTGCTCTGGAAAACTGTGAAACGTCAGCTATAGGTCGTGCATTAGCCAATCTTGGTTTACATGGTGGTGAATACGCATCAAGTTTTGAGGTTGAAAATGCAACTAAGAATAAAGCTAAAGCACCCAAGATAGAAGACAATCATTACAGCTATAAGAACTTACAAGGTTCTACAGTTGATACTGCTGATACCCCTGTGGCTTACTTAGAGCTTCTCAGAGGAAAGATAAACAAGCCAGACGATGTATCACACCAAGCACTCTATAAAGTGAATGTGGATGATATAAAAAGAGCTTTAACAGACTCCGATGATGAAACAAAAGAGTCATTTACTAAGCTAGTTGATGCTTATGAGAGTTTCTAATGAAAGTTCCAGATAGTATTAAAAAAAAGAGTATGCAAAAATACACATTGACTGATTGCGTGTTTCTCACATTGCAGAATGCTTTTATAAAACAAAAGTGGGTTACATTCCAAGATATACAAGATGCAATACAAAAAGCATATAGAGAATCTGGGTATAGTGAAGAGTATGTAAGAAAACACCGATTTTATGGCACACCAACTATAAGTGCATCAATCAGAAGAATTAGGCATGAAGATATGCGTGAGTCTTATGAATTACCTCCAACTGGAGAGGTGGTTAAAAAAAGAAGAAGAAGTGGCAGTAAAGGTTATGAGTATTCTCTTGACCTTCGTGATCTACCACATCACAAATATGATTGGAGTTTCTAATGAGTAAGTATTCAGAGCAACGACATATACTTGCAACTAAGGTATTTCCAAAAGCTATCCTAGAAATGCGACTCAAAAAAGATTTGATCTTTCTAAGAGATAATATATTTAGAACTAATTCAGGTTTGGCAGAAGCATTAGGAGTTACTGCAAAGTCATTAAGAGATTGGATAGACTTAGATTTAAAAATGCAAGATAAGAGCTTCCATCATGTATTTAGAGAAGTTGTAAAAATCAAAGAATGGATTAGGGAAGTTGAAGAATATGAACCAGAAAAAAATATCATTGGAAGAATAGGAGGTTCTAATGACTAAAAATACTTACACAGCAATACTAGAAATAGAAGTTCCAAAAGAGCTTGGGTGGATTAGAAGTGAAGAAGCTGAAGAATATTTAAAAGAAAATGTTATACACCAACTGAAAAATAATAATCTTAATTTCAGAAGTTCGTATGACACAAGAGGAAAGCCAAGATGGTTAAAAATTTTACAGGAGAAAAGAAAATATGAATGACAAATATGAGATGAAAGAAGGGCAAGGCAGTCTTTGGGAAAGTGAGCCAAATGGTGATTTGGTAAGTGAGAACTGCAAAGTTGTCCGAAAAGGTAAAATAAAAATTGAAGGTGAGGACAGATATTCTGCGATCTTAGAATATTATGACAAACGACAAGGCACAAAAAAATATGAGCTTGTGGTGAGTGCAGGTCTTTTACGTCATAACAAACCAGAGGATAAAAGGAGGGAAAACAGTCCTGATATTTATGGTTCTATCACTTTCAATAATAATCCTTATAAGTTTGGTGGTTGGGCAAATGAGACCAAGTATGGTAAAAATTATACTGGTGTACAATTACAACCGAAAGAAGATGAGAAAGAAGAAAACCAATTTGAACAAGACAGGGAGAATATCCCCTTCTAAAAAACGTATAGAGGATAGGGAGCATCTGATGTATGTATGTAGTTTGCCCTGTTTTATCAGCAGGGCAGGTTACATGAGTTGTCAGGGTGTTGTTCAGGCACACCATTTACTAAAACCTAATGATGGTTTCAAAGGAACATCATCAAGATTTGGTGTAAAAAGTAACGATTCAGATGTCATTCCTTTATGTCAATTTCATCATTCACAGCTTCATACTAAGTTTGGCGATGAATATAAATTCTTAAAACATTATGGATTTAAAGAAGATGCAGCACAGAAATATGCCAAAGAATTATATGAAAGAGGTCAGATTGACAGTGATCTGCCTTTCTAAATAAATTAGAATAAACACCCAAAAAGGGTTGACTTATCACTCAAAAGCCTTAAACTTAAATAATATTTAATTGAAAAGGAGAAAAAATTGAAAAACTTTAAACCAAAATTCTTTATATCTCATGGGCATAGCGATAGCTCATGTAATGTATTTTTTACTTTGAGATGCTCACGTCTTGATTGGGTTTCAATTGATGGTGTTTTACAACCTCAAGTATCCCATAGCCATATTCAAAACCTATCAACTGATTTTGATGATGCATTAGCTAAAGCTCAAAAAATAGCATCTGATTCTAATATTGAACTTGATACAAGACACCCTAAGTTCCAACAGAATGAATGGGGTCAAAATGGTCATCAGAACTCTATCACTAATCAACAAACATTAGCTATAGACTTATTTGATATGTTTGATAAATTGCAAAACCTTGAATGGGTTGAGAGCATACCTGCTTCAGAAGAGAGACAAAATTTCTCAGGAGTTGTTTTAGGTACTAAGTGGGAAGAGAGTCAATGGGGTGATAGTCTTAAAATGTTATTCAAAGATGAAAGAGGTTTCAAACTTTGGGGTTCAGTTCCATCAAAACTAAAAGACCTAGATACTTTACAAGGTGCAAAAGTTTCATTTGATGCACTTGTATCAAGATCAAAGGATGATGCACACTTTGGTTTCTTCAAGAGACCTACAAAAGCACAGGAGGTTTTGTAATGGCTAGAGACATGCAAAGACAAAAAGTTTACAACTGGGAAAACTCTCAGTCGTGGGGTTGTAAAACAAGCTATCTGACACAAGAACAGTGCAAAGAAGTTATTAAAAAACTTGATAAAATTTTCAAACGTAAAACTGAATTGAAGTTCAAAAATATTCAGAACGGAGTAAGTTATGCAAGAGGTAAAAATCTAATAGCTATTCAAAACAAATGGGCAAGAAACTATGAAGTCCTTCTTCACGAATATGCTCATATCATTACGCCACAGAAAGTAGAAGCACATGGAGCAGAGTTTGTTTCAAACTTCTGTATGCTTCTGAGTTATCTACATCCAGAACAACCTACTTTAAAAGAACTTGCAAAAAGTCTGAATGAGAGAAATATCAGATTTGTTGGATTTGAAAGATCAGATGCGAAGAAGAGACTAAGCAAAAGAATAAAACCTTTTCCACAAGTTGCAAAAGAGTTTGTTCCTTTACCTAAGAAAGTTGTAAAGAAAAGAATTCATCCAAAACAGAAGTGTATGGATTTACTCAAGCAGTATGATTGGCTTCATATAGAAAAAGATGAAGACCCATTATATTGTGATCTAGGTATTGAAATAGATGTCTACGATAAGACATTGGAACATGAACTTGACTGGGAAGAAGACAGAGAATACAGAGAACACACAGTATGGTCATGGAAAGAAGCGTATGAAAGAGCTTTGAAACTAATCCATGAACATCATGCTAAATTTTATTTTTGGGAGTTCAATCATCTTCATAAACAGAAAGTCATTGATAAACATGAAGAATACCAAAAGAAATTTTCTACATTTGCAAACTCAGATATAGAAAAAACAAAACTTCACACATTGATTTGGTCTACAAGAAAAGCATGGAGGGAAAGAGTATGAGTAGATTATTTAGAAATAAATTTGAGGACTATATGAACGACCCAGATGAACTTACACCAGAAGAACTTAAAGAGTTGGATGAGTTCATATTGGATTGTGCATTAGATAATGTTAAGAGTGGACATAAGCAAAGTTCACAGGAGGAGAAATGAGAACTTTTTTAAAATATAAATATAAAGATAATATCTTTTTTGTTGATAGATTAAACATCAATAAAGAAATCGGTGAGTGGCTTGATACTAATAATATTCCACAAACTGAGTTCAATAAAGTTGAATTTGTAACACAAGTTGTAGAGAGGTAAAAATGAAAATATATATTTGTGATGATGATTATTCAGAAGTAACTTGGGTTATTAAATCTAAGCATCGTAAGGCATTTTTGAAAACTTTTGATTGGTTAAGTCCATTAGATTTACAACCTTATGAAGTCAATAATCTGCACCAAATATGCGTTGCAATAATAAGAGGGTCTGGTATGTATAGTGGCGACATATATGATCCTAAAATTACAAGAGCAGGTATTTTACAGGAGGAAGAATGAACGATTTTATTTACGATGATAATATAAGTTATTTAAACAACTTTGATAGGTGGTATATGGCAGATACTATTTCTAAAGAATTAATGCAACAGCAATCTTTAGAACTAGAGGAAGCTCAGAACCAATTCAAAAAAATGTATGGTTATAAGATACTTGAGGAGAGTGTTTTTAATTAAGCAATGATTTACCAAGAAAGATTTGAATATAATGATGACATATCCTTTGATGATAATATGACTGCATTTATAAAGTTTGCTTTAGAGTATAGGGAGTTGTATAAATTATATTATGATGAACATAGAGCAAACATATCTATACAAGATTTAGAAAAACTTTTCTTAGCTTTGTATGGTGATAGAAGAGGAGAGTTACATTGACAGAATTTACCGATAAAGTTATTGCTCAAAGAATCAAACTAGAGCAAGAAGAAGAAAACAAAAAGATTGCTTGGTATGAAGCAAGGAATGAATATATCAAGACTGCCTTTAAAGGTGGTATCGTAAAAACAGAATATACAGATAAAAGAAAAGCTATCAGGGTTTACTGTTCTAAATGTGGAGAGGATGTTTCTTTTAAAGATATTGCAAGACATACATGCAAATCATAATTGATTTATTCTTCTTCTATCTTACAGTTTTAGGTATGAGTATTTTTGGCAGTATGTTCTATCTTGTATTTAAAGACTTTTTTTGATCTCAGCATCCAAAGATTTATCTTTCTTTCTTTCAGATGAATATTTTATGTTTAGACCACACAATGTTGTAAGTCTATTTTTTTCTGATAGACCTGCTTCGGTAAGTTTGTAGTCCCTCCCTTCAAGTTTGACATAACCACCTTCAATCATTTCCTGAATATAGATATCATCTAGCTCTTCACCAAACATGATACCTAATAAAATTCCTAATTTTCGTGTTTGTGTTTTACTGAGTGCCATTAGATTTCATGCCACTCCTTCCCCTCAAATAATAATGCTTCTGCTTCTCTTCTTCTAATTAAACCATCAGAAACTTTTCCAGATACTTTATTCCATCTCTTCATTTGATGTGGAACTTCTTCATACACTCCATTATTTAAGACCTTGAGCATAGTTGATGTAGCTAATGCATTGCCACCTAGATTGAATGTCCATGAAACAATTGAGTCAAACTGATTTTGTTGTAGTGGCACATCAACATAAGTATTTACATATTTTTCATAAGTTTTGAGTTCGTGAGCTAACAAATCCTCTGCTTCTTGTAAGGTAATTTTCACACCCTCTTTTACAGGAGTTCCGTTCTTAAGTTTTAGACTCCCATAACCAATAGTCCATTTTTTTGCAGCACACTGATAGCTTACTGCCATATCATCTTCTGTTGGACACCCTTCAAACTTTTTGATTAATGCTATGCCTTCTTGTGATGTTTCCATATTAGTAATCTCCCCAGACTTTACTTTTCTTGCCACCCCAGTATTCAACTGCATGACCTTCTTGGATAAGTATTTTGCAAATATCTTCATTATCGTTAGTGTAAGGTATTGCAAGGATTCTTCCAAACTTCCCACGACCTAATGATTTTATTTTTAGTGTCTCACCACAAAGTTCGGTAAGTCTTGCTTTTGCTTCAAGACCAAGCTTTTTTTCAGCAAGGTCTCTAGTTCTGGATTCAGGAGTGTCTATCCCTGCCAACCTGCAGCGTTGTTTTTTCAGAAATACATTGAATCCCAAATCCAGAGTTACATCAATGGTATCGCCATCAACAACTCTCTCTAAAATTGCATTATAAACAAATGGCTCAACTGATGCTGACATATAAATTTATTGTTTTGCTTTGCCTATATTAAGAGCAAGAAGCTCAATCAATTTATATAGTTTTGCGATCATTTGATCATCTTTGGGTGTGGGTGTTAATGCACAGATGATTGATGCTCCACATACAACCCCTGTGATTATTCCTAACCATTCTCCTATCATTCCCAACATATCGTCCTCCTCTATATTGAAAGTCTAAAGTCTAGCATATTATTCTTCTTCATCAGAATTTTTTTCATCATCATATTCTCTATAAAACTCTATGATTGAAAGTGTATCTCTTATATATCTTTTAACTTCTGCCATATTCATAGATAAATTTTCATAGTCTTTAGATGTTAAAGAATAGTATGCAGTTTCAGGTGCAGAGCCACTGTCAACCTGATTGAGATATTCTTGCATTAGTTCTGGAGTTAATATTTCCCAATCAATATCCACTAATTGAACTTCCATCGGAAGTGGAGGATGATACATTGGCATCGGCTCTG
>TARA_R100000654_G_scaffold11453_5_pt1 | contig 24738 bp, 25 predicted proteins | sample TARA_R100000654 | Tara Oceans TARA_R100000654 (sample SAMEA2622473) | marine metagenome | biome: marine biome (ENVO:00000447); feature: surface water layer (ENVO:00002042); material: "saline water (ENVO:00002010), including plankton (ENVO:xxxxxxxx)" | depth 5 m
ACACAAGTTCTGTTGATGATAGAAGGTTTGTTTATATTGATGCCGCAAATGGTGGCGCGGCTAGCGACCATGATGTTACCGAATTTTTAGAACAAGGGCCAATATTTTACAAATCAATTAGAAGTGGAACTACGCTAATGCCTCCTATCCTTCATCCTTTAGACGCTACAAGTGATTTAGAATTATTACAAAGAGCGATAACTGACGGAACTACGGGTGCAGGAACAGACCATTTGATTACATATACTTTCAAAGAAGCAAATGGAGAAAAACTACCTTCTTTTGCTTTAGAACAAACTATGGCTAAATCTAGCACATTAACTACAAATACTGCTAATGATTTTGAAGACACTACTTTTGTTAGAATAGCAAGAGGCAATAGAGTCAATACATTAACTATGACGGCTAATGAAAATGAAGAAGTTAAAATGACTTTAGATTTAAATTCAAGGGCAGTTCATAAATTAGGAAAACAAGAGTCGTATGAAGCAAGAGGCGGTATATCGGATAATAGACAATTGTTTAACTTTGAACAAGCCAATGATAATAGCACTACTGACTTTGATGAAGAATTTTTAGAACCATTCTTTTTCTCAAGTGGTTTGTTTAGTGTATTTGGACAACAATTCCTAAAGGTTACAAACTTGACCCTAACAATAAATAACAATCTACAAGATAAAAGATTTATTGGTATTGGTAATAAATCAATTAAAGATGCTATACCTGCTCAAAGAACATATGAAGTTTCTTTTACTGCTATGGTAACAGATGATAGGTTATTCGAAGAACTATTAGAACAAACAGAAGTAGGTAGTCCAAGTGATACTCTTCTTACTCTACAATTCGATAAAGCAAATGGAGAGCAAATATTAATCAAATTACAAGATTACTATTTAAGTGCGGCTAACTTTACAATACCTGATGATAAAGGGCCAATTACAGTAGAAGGAACAGTTATGCCAAGAACATTAGAGTCTTGCACAGTTAAAACTCATTGGGTCTTACAGGGGTGATTAAGTGGTTTCTAAAGAAGAAAAAAGAAAACTAGTCGCTGAAAGACTAAAAAAGACAAAAGCCCAACAAAAGGCTGATGCAAAAAAGAAGGCTAAGGAGGCAAAAAAAGAAACTCCAAAGGCCGAATAAACATAAATTCCACCAACACCGTTTGTTTGTTTGTTGGTTTTGAAGGTGGATAATATGACTGAAAAGAAAGTAATACAGAATAAAGATGCGCTATTTGCGCTACAAGAGCCTACGCTACACTATGTTAAAGTAGCACCCGACCAAGAAGAATATCTAAAAGTGTGGGTAAAAGAACCCACATGGCTAGAGGCTGAAAAAGCCATGAATAGCGTTATGAAAATAGACACTAGAACACAAAATGTAGATATTGATATTAATGCTATGTATCGTTATATGGTCGAAAATTTTATTTCAAAAACAGAACCATCACTCTCAACACTTGATATGCTAAGGCTAAGCCCTTATGTTGGCAATCAATTAAAAGAAATTTTACCAAATCCTATGAATGCTTTACAGGAGGATGAAGAAAAAAACGAATGATTGAGAATGCTATTAAGGGAAAAAAGAGTAATCCCAAAACAGTATTCTTAATTATGACTTATACATTGGCTACGGCACTATCTATAAGTCCATTAGAAATTTATAAAATGCCATCGAGTCTAGTGATGGATTTATTAATGGTTCACTTTAATATGGAAAAAGTTAAACAAGAAGAACTTGACAAAGTAAAAAAGAACGCAGGTAAGTAGCATGGCCGATGAAATCGAAAAACTAGCAGGTAATCTTAGTGATTTAAATAAGGTCACTTTAACTGCTGGCGTTGAGTTCAAAGGTTTTACAAAGAGACTTATTGAAGTATCGGATGCTACTAGTAAAGCAGGTAAAAAATGGACTATTTTTGCTAGGCTTGTTTCCGGTAGTCCATTATGGAGACTACAAAATAAATTTAGAGCGTTTGTTGACATTTTAGGACAGATAGAACAAGCGTCACAACAAAATGCTAAGTTAGCAAAAGAACAAAATGACGCAGTTATACAACAAGTTCAAGCATTTAAAACTCTTGAACCTCAGTTAGAAAAACTAAACGCATTGAGGGAACAACAAAGCACACAAGCCGGAATAATTAGTCTAAAGCATGCCGAAGAAAATGAACAAATAAGAGAAGCAATCAAAGGAACTCTAGCGTATAATGTAGCAATATTAGAGGGTGTTGATGTTAATGAAGCAATGATAAAAGGATTAGACGAACTTATAGAAAAAGGAAAACAACAAGCGCAGGTTTTCGAAGAAGCACAAAAAGTTGCACAGTTTCAAAAAGGAATGAAAACTGAAGCAGGTAGAGCAGGCATAAGTGCCGACATAAAAGCAGAACAAGAAGCACTAAGAAAAACTGATTTCTTTTTGAGTAAAAAAAGAGGAACAAAAACAATAGCAACAAAAGAGGGAACGGCAGAAGTTGAGAAAACTCTATTTGAAGACATGAGAGATAACATGCTTGCTAGTTTCAAACAAGGAGATAAATTGAAAAAATTTCAAGAAAAAATGGCTAAAAAAACTTTAAGGTATAGGAAAGGAATGGTTGGTCTTCAAAAAACTATGAAGCCTGTTCTTAATTATGCATTTAAAGTTTTAATAATGTTAATGTTAGGCATATTGGCATTCTTAGTTTTGGCTAAGTTCATCCATGATGCTTTAGGAATATTAAGTGAAATGGGAGTGGTGGATGACATAAAGAATATTGCTTCATTAGTATTAGAAAATATTATGTTAGTATTTAGTATGATAGGTGCTTTATTATCGGGAGATATTTATACATTCATAGATTATGCTTTACAGTTTGTTGATAACTTAATGTTAATAGGACTAGGAATAATTAAAGTAGTGTTGAAAGGATTACTAGCATTAGCAATAGGAGTATTTTATACAGGATTAGATATTATTCATAGGTTCTTTACCGACGACGATTTTAGAAGTGCCGTATTTAACATAGCAAAGAAAGCACTATTTATCTTTTTAGCGGCGTATGTTGTTAAACAAATAGCGATTCAAATGCTAACAGTAGCCGCTATTTATGCTATACCTTTATTGATAGCAGTTGCAGTTGGGGCTTTTATTATGGCGGCTATTAAAAAACTAACAGGTAGCATACCATTCTTTGCTAGCGGTGGTGTTTCTAGTGGTGGTATGGCAGTTGTTGGTGAAGGTGGGCCGGAATTAGTAAGTTTACCTGCGGGTGCTAGAGTTCATAACAATACTCAAAGTTCTGGAATGATGAAAAGTAATACGGTAAATAATCATGTCAATGTTACAATTAATGCTAAAGATACCTCCGATGCGGAACTTAGAAGAATAGCAGACCAAGTTGGTAATATGATAACAAATAAGATTAACAGAAGTGTATCTTCTAGCGGAATGTTGAGGTGATAAAATGGCTCAAGGTGTTTTCTTAAAATTACAATCGCATAGTTCTTCAAATGGTTTTGAAACAAATGTAATAGAATTGTTGGCTAATTCTGTTGGTATTTCTGTTAGTAAAACTATACCCGCTTTCCCTGTTCCCCTTTCCGGTGTATTTACCGGAGAGTCCATAACTGCGGCTTTGGATTTAGGTATGGCTCAAAAAACAATATCGGTTAGTGGAGTAATATTAGACCAAAGAATCAAAAAAACATTTGATGGAACATTAAAAGATAGATTTTTTACAGCGCACGAAGTTGCACAAATGATTTCTTCGGGCGTAGATTCTACAGGTTTTGCTGAGAATCAAGCATTTAATGAGTTAGTTATATTAATTCCATCGTTTGTTGATTCTAACTATAATCAAAGAACAGGAGTAAATAGCGGAACTACAATAGATGCGACAAGTGATAGAGATGAAGGCACTTTCGTTCCTTTTAATTTTGCTTCAAGAGGAGATGATAATGAATTAGATAATACTAATGTTCCGAGTAAAATATCTTCTTTCCCCGATTCTGCTACAGACACAGGATTAACAGGCTTCGTTAGAAGTTTCTCTTGCGATATTAGTGCAGAAACTTTTGAATTGACTTTTAATTTAGAATTTGAAACAGCAATTATAGTTCCATAGGTGATAATATGTATGATGTGCTTATTGGAAAACAGCGAGGATTAATCTTCCCTGTCATGTGTAATGGTCATGTTAGAATAGATTATAGCGACAATGTTCCTAGCACTTCAGATAATCAAGCATACGGCATATTTTCTCATACAGGTAGTTTTACATTTGAGGCTATTTTAACGCCTTATGACATAAATGGATTCGGGCAATATTCAGCAACAGCAAGACCCACGACAACTAGCACCCAAAAGGTCATGCCTACTGTAATTTTTAGTAATGCTTCTAGTGCAGACTTTCAAAGTAATGAATATATGCCAATTGCTAATAGATTAGTGCATGAAATGAATATTTTTTCTAGCACTAATTTCACAATTTCTTTAGTTAATTCTACATTACATAATGAAAATCAACCATCGGAATATAAAATTAAAGTAGATTTGAAAATAGGAGGAACTGTTCACAGTGTATCAACTGATGACACGGTTATTAATGCTACAACAGGAGTCGGTTGGTTCTATACTGCCGATACTTTAGAAGGGTTTGATAATGCAGGAAGAATAACTCATGTTGTCGGAGGAGTAACTAATGGAACAAACAGCGCAGAAACAATACCTGTCGCTTCAACTGCTAAGTTTCACGAAGACCAAGAAGTATTCATAAGAGATGGTTTTAATTTTACTTCGTTAGGAACTATCTCTTCTTTAGCCTCTAGCCCTAATAGAATTATATTGAATACTGCACCTTCTAGTAGTATTAGTAGTAGCACTAATATTTTTATTCCTGCTTTCAAAGACGCTAGTTATATCAATAATCAATTTCATATAGCATGTGTTTATGATAATAACACAAAAGAACTTCAATTATTTTTGAATGGTATTGTGCAAAAAAAAGAAACTATTTCTACAACCAGTAGTTTTTCTATGGCGCAAGAAGATTACTTTATCGGTGCTTCTAGCAATAATGGAACGGGGGCGGGAAGTGCTACTGCCAATAAGCAATTTATGGGCGAACTACACGAAATGTCTATGGTTAATACCACCAAAAAACAATTTTTTGTAAACAACTTATTACCCAATTTAGATAATGCATTATTCTATTTTAGATTCGAGGAGGTAGATGAATGACAGAAGTTTCTACTTTAGTTGCATTGAGTAGGCCAACCGCTACGGTAACTAAATCTACAACGACTGCTACATCGGGTAGTGAAACTTTACCGATTAGTGATACTAGTAATATACTAATAGGCATGAAAGTGAGTGGAACTAACATAGAGAATAACGCAATAGTTACTGCTATCTCAACTAACACTAACATAACAATGAGTAGGGAAGCAAGCGGTAGTGGTGCTACTGGAACTCTTACATTTACTAGAACAGCGTTTGATGTTCCAACCAACCCACAACTTTGTGTTAGTGCGCTATCTCCCACTTCTAATGGTTCTACAGTAGATAATTTCGGAGTAGCGATAATAGAAGAAAACTCCGGTAGTATTAATTTAACAGCCGTTGGTAGAACAACATTAGCAAATTGTAATGTTACTCAAGGTAGTGCAACTGTAGTCTTATCTAGTGGCAATACCAATAATTTGTATGTAGGGCAATCTGTTCAAGGCACAGGTTTTGCTACAGAAAATGCTAGAATAAAGTCCATAAGTTCTAGCACAGAATTTACATTAACAGAAAAAGCAACAACTAGTGCCACTGGTGCTATCCTTGTTTTGGGAATAGAACACAGAAATTTAGAGACAACAGAAGGAATTAGAATAAAGTGTTTTGATGTTATAAGTCAAACAGGAGTGAGACTAAACAGTATTGATTTAACGACTACCCATTTATTTGTAATGATTCATTCCGATGATGAAAATAAACACCATTTTGCTAAAGTTTCGGAAATATTTACTGATGATATTAGCGGAGACTCGTTTGAGTTTAGACCAAAGTTAGGGAATGAGATAGCAAAGAATGTTAAGTTTAAACTATATTCTACGCCCATACCGACAGATAAAACAATAGCGGCAATTGGTTTAGGAATTAAAAACTCTCTTTCTGCTTCTGTTTCAGTAGCGAGGCCACTGTTTTATTTTTTCAACGAAAACTTAGATAAAAAAAATGAACTCGACCATAACAAAAAATATAATATGTTATTTTCTGAACTAGACTTTGTTGGAGTATCGGCTAGTAGTGATGCAATAAACACTAGAAGTTTTTTTACAACTACTCCCGATTTCGGAACAGATATTATAGATTATAGTAAATACACTCTAAAAACTAAACTTGTTGATAACTTAAAAAATCAAGATAATCCTGCGACACACACTAGTAATGAAGGAAAAACAATATTAGCATATACTCCATTTACAAGTGACGCATGTTTTACTAATGCTAGAAGAGATGATAATGATGCTTTAACTAACACTACATCAACACAAGACTATAATGGCCCATATAGATATTTGTCATATGCTCTTTCTAAAGATAAAGCCAATCTATCAAGTAATGTATTAGACCAATTGTTGTTTGAATCTATGGGAGCAAAAGGAACATTGGCCGAAGTTAAATTAGCAGACCCGTTTAGAATATTAACAAAGAAGATAGGAGATGAAGAACCTCTTAGAATTAGACATCAATTATTTAGTAGTAATATGAACGAATTTAAGTCAATAGGTGCTGTAATAACTTCCAACACTAGCGGCAATACTTATGCTACAACAACAGACCATGATTTAGGAAGTTATCTAAATGTTGGGGATGAAGTTAGAGTTGGCACAAGAATAGTTATTGTGCAAAGCATAGCGTCTATTAGTGGTAAGACTCAAAGTATTACTTTTAGAAGTGAAAATAGATTAGAAACTGAATCAATATTCACAACAGGCTCTTACACTTTAGCAAATGATAGCGTTCTTGAAAGAAGGGCTTACAATAAAAAAGATAAAACATTACTTACAGATTTTCCATTGGTAGCAAATAGAGATAGTGCGCTTCGGGTAAAGTTTTTCTCGAAAGAATTTTCCTTTTTGTATGCCATAGTAAGCGCAGTAGATGTTGATAAAAAATTACTAACTTTATCTTTTTCTGATAAAGCATATTTTGATTCGGATGGTAGCACAAGCAATGAAGCGGCCTATCATTCTCAAGGAACTATGTTAGACTACATGAAAGGAAAGTATGCTATTCTAGTTGAAAAATTACATGGGGCAGTAGAAAGAATAGACAACTTCAAGGAAAACGGTCTAACACAAGTAAAATTAGCAGGGAGAAGTAATATTAGAAAGTTGATTTCTCCTGTTATAACTAAGAACACATTATTTTCTCAAGACATCATTTATTCAACCCAAAGCCCATACAATAAATTACAAAGTGTTGGTGCTAACTTTACTTGTAGTTTTGCTAATAAAACACTAACTTCGTCGAGCAGTATAACATTAACAGCAGGAACTAAAGTTCATCTAAAACACTCATCGGGTATGATGAGTTATATTGGTGAGATTGCCTCTACTCTAACAGGAACAGGCTTTACTTTAGTAGATAATGCTAGAGCAGAAGGAACGGCACTAGAAGGATATAAAGAAACTAATAAAAATTATTTACTAAACAAAGCATTGGCTACAAGCACATTAGTAGATTCAACAACTAGTTTAAGCGGTGCTTCTAACAAAGGTCTGTTCTTTAACTCCGGTGTTAAGATTACTTCTACAGGAGAAGAAGGAGATGGATTAGTTGGTAGTAGCGGAAGCACACATGAAAATGCAATTGGATATGAAATAAGCGATGTTTCTAATATGTTAAATGATGCACACTTTCAATCTCGCTTACATAACGATGTTGTCTTAACAGGAACTACTGTTTCGGGAGATGCGACAATAACAGCCCTATCATCAACTGTTAATTTGTTTGCAGGGATGGAAGTTTTGGGAACTAATATACCAACAGGAACAACAGTCAGTAGCATCACGAATAGTAACACTTTAGAGTTGAGCGCAAACGCAACAGGAAGTGCAACCGGAGTAAGTTTAACTTTTTCTAATAAAGCAACCTTTGATACTGTAAATACTCTTATTGATTTTGAAATAGTTAATACCAAATCCGCAGGTGAAAATAAAGGAACTATTGTAACTATCGCTCCATATAATCCATTAACTCTAGGTAGAGTTGATATTAATTATGCTAACACTCAAGATACTGATTTTACTTTGGTTGGTAAATTAACACATAATATGACTATTGCTAGAAGATTTATAGAAGTAGATAGTGATACTGCTCTATCTTCTTTTAATAATATTAGAGGAGAAAAGAATTTACACGGTAAGCCTTTGTTTGTTAATGGTAAGTTTTTGGCAAACATATTACAAGTTGAAAAGGATATTAATATTACAATAAGTGCATCAACGGCAGATGGTGACGCTACATTAACCGTAAATACAAGTAAATTATCAGTGGGTATGGTAATAGATGATACAACTCATTCTAACATTCCTTCATCCACCACTATAACTGTCGTAGGGAGCGATAGCGTTGAAATGAGCAATGATGCCGATAATACTGACCCTAGCGGTCATTTAAATATCCCTACTGAATTTTCATTGGCTAGTAATCAATGTAGAATAATATTAGACCGAGAAGTTGGTGTTCATACTTTCATAAGAGCATCAATAGTTGCAGGTTCTCCTGTAATAAAAAATGTAGATACTGAAAAGTTATTTGTTGGCATGAAAGTGGTAGGCACAGGTTTAGCAGTTGGAACTACTTACTTAATTGAAAGCATAAACAAAGAAGAAAGGTCTATCACTTTAGACAACAATGCGGAACTTACTATCAATATAACAACTGCATTCACCGCTTCTTTCCAAAGTGGAATGCCAATAGATAGATTAGAAGGACATCATAATCAAGACGATGTGAGAGAAACTACTAAGTTTACGCATGAACTGAATTTATTAAATGGTGGTCACTTACATGGAGGAAAAAACATTGCATTGTTACATCCACAGGTCAATCAACTAAATGTAAATAACATTACTAGTGTCTTAGATTTTAAACTGGAAGCCGAGCATCCCGTGATGTATCAAAGCGGAACTAGGGCGCATGGACTTTCAACTAGTGCTAGAGTTGATAGATTAGGGAGTTATCAATCCCAATTTGGTTCTTCTAATTATAGATTGATTAATTTAGAGAAAGGTAATTTTAACAAATCAAAACAACTTTTATTCGATAATTCTACAATGTATGAAGACCAAACTAGTAAAATAAAATATTATGCTAGTGCATATAGATATAATGCGGGACAATATGTTGATGGTATTCGTCAAGATAATATAATAGGGACAGATATATGTCAAAGAAACTTCATAGGAGAAGGTAGAATAGAAACCGTTAGCGGTAATTCTGTAATAGATATAACAGTAGAAGCATTCATTTCGGGAAGCACAAATAGTTTCTTTCATAATGTATTTAAAGTGGGTCAAAAAATAACAGGCACAGGAATACCCGATAATACATTTATTGGTGCTACAGTTGGTGACGGTGCTTCGGGCGACCTTGTATTACAGGCCAAACTTGTTACACTAGAAGGAACGGCAGTAAACGCAACCGCTTCTAATACATCAATAACGGCAAGTTTCTTTTCTTTTGACAATAAAAGAATATTAGAATCAAGAGGATTTTTACCTAGCATCGGAGATAGATTTTTTGAACCAACAACATTAGAGCAGTTTCACTCAAACCCATTTGAATTAACACAATTTAGACAGGGAGGTAAACCTAAAATATTCTATACACCCCACGCTCATACTAAATTGGCTACATATGGCCCATCTTCATATCCTAACTTAAGGCCAACAAATAACAATAAAGTTAAGCACTTAAACTCTCACCAATATAGAGATAAGTTTGAACAAATAGACCCTAAAATTGCTAGAATGTTTTTGTTTAGTAATAGTGATTTATTGCCTTATTCTTCCACAAGAAAGGATAGCCTACTGAATAGAACTAAAGATAGAAATATAGTGAACTACTCTTTATTGACTGTAGGTGAATTAAATATTACAAATCATTCGGAATTGAAAGAAGGTTCTAAAGGAATAACTAATACTATTAGTGCTTTAGATGATTCTTATAGACAACATAATATTCTTTCTGCTTTTGATAATAAAGAGATAAATAAACTAAGAAGATTTAGTATTATGAGATTAACCGAGTTAGTTTTCGATTGTTTCTATAATCAATTTGACCCCGAAAATATACCGGAAAGCACTAAAAATATAGGCTCTATTAATCTATATCCACAACATACCATTACTTCGCTAAACATGCATGTTACAAATGTTAGTGGAAAAGTGCTAACCGTTGCCGCAAACCCCACCACTACAGTTCAACCCGAAGATATAATTGTAGACAGGGCAGGTAGATTTATTGGAGTAGTAGCAAGCACATCAAGTAATAGTATAACATTAATAGATAAACCACATAGAACAATAATAAGTGGTGCAACAAACGCTGTTGCTCACTATCAGCCTACTGTTCCTAGACAGGATGGTAGTGCGCCTAATGGAGCGATTATGTATATTTGTGTGATAAAACATGCAACTACCAACCAAGCACTCGAACAAGTAATAGCATGTCAAACTGTAAATGGAAGTAAGACCGTTACTGTTCTTGTTGCAGGTAATATGGATAAAATTCATGTTGGAATGACAGTTACAGGAAGTGGAGTTCAAACGACTTTTACTGATAGAGTAGCAAGCATAGACTTTGCTAGCAATCAATTTGAATTATTGTTTAACTCGAATTCTTCTCAAAACCCAACAAATTTAACCTTTAGAAATAAACAAGGAACTGCTAATATTTCGGGATATAATACTCAAAATGATTTCATTCAAGGTGATGGTGATATTAACCCAATGCAATTTGTAACGATGCGAGGATTAGCGAGTGATGGGGGTGGTTTTCCTAATAACTATGTTTCGGCATTTACTCCGCAAGGTCAAGGAACGGGAACTGGTGCGGCAAGAGGAAATAATGATAGTGGCTATGGTGGAAACAGTGCAAATTTCTGCGATACTTCATTTAGCGATAGAGTTGGAGTAAATGCTATGGGAGGGTCAGTGACTAATTTTGCTCAAGATAATAGTATTATATTGCCTATGGTATTAACAAGTGAAAGATTTTCTTACTTTTCTTGGCTAGCAGAATTTAGTAAATTTACAGGCACTACTAGTTTAGCGTCAATGACTAACTTTTCACCATTTCCAATGATGTCGGAGTTGGCTAATACTTTATCAACTCCGCAGTCTACGCAAAGCGCATTTGGAGTAACTAAACATAATGCGTCAAATTTTCAAAATATGGTTCATAAAGCGACTGTTAGAAAATATCAAGGTTTTATTCCTGTATTTTTAGACAGGTGGGGAATAACCGGAGGCAATGGGGCTAAAGTAGATATTGGCATGGCCGCTACTAAAATTGGTTCTGCTAGAAACCTAAACATAGATGGTAGTATTAAGCAAGAAATTAGATATGGATTATCTACAGTAACTAGAACTAGAGATACTGAAGGAAGTGTAATTGGCGACCAAATAGGTTTCGCCACTAAAACACTTAGCACAGACAGATTCAATGGAGGAAGACCTGCGTCGGGAACGCCTACTGATTTTAATACAGATAAAGAATATGATGATGATGCAGATGGTGTGTTTGGTGGATTCAAGCCGACATTAAGAATTGATGTAGGTTTTAAAACGCCTTGCGTCTTCAATACTGTAACGGCAACAGCCGCTAGATTAGAAGACACAGATAATCGAATTCATGATGACGAAGAGTTTACTTCATTAGGAGGGGGTAGTGAAGTTTATTTGTATGTAGATAGCCCTAATGTTCCTTTCTTTACCAGAACACATGAAATCAGCACATTCCCAACGCCCGATACTGTTACTATGTCTAACAATGCTACAATATCGGGAACAGCAGATACTACATTTAGTAGAAATAAAGTAGGGACTAAAAAAGCAACTAATGGAACCGATGTCACGGTATTAGCATTCACTGATTATTTTTTAACCACCAACGCAGGTAGCAATAATACTAGTGAAACCCACATTAGAGCAGATAATCCTCTTTGGTTAAGCCATGTAGACTTAACAGGATGTTATTTGGTATCGGAAGAAGTTAAGGTTGATGATGGAGATGGAGGGGTAGAAGACTACGAAACAGCAAATAAGGGGGGAAGCAGGTCAATAGATAATGTGCTTTCACACAACGCATCTATTGATTTAGGAACTCCTAAGTATATTCTCTATGTTATATCACATGAAATAGACACGACAAGAAGAGACAGAACTCATATATTAACAGTAAGTGGTAATTTCCCTTCAGAAAAATCGTCTGCTTTAGACCCAAGTAGATTGAAAACATTTAGGATAATGCAACCTAACCATACTTGTTTTTATGATTTTAGTCCTAAAAAAATTAGATTAAATCAACTATCTTCACAATATACAAAAAAACCTAAAGATAATTTAACTTATACTACAATAAATAATTTCATTTACGGAGATAAATTAGGCAGTAGGAATGATGAAGGAAACAATGAGGGGGTTCTTTCCATGTATGTAGCAGTAGATGTAGATGGACAAACTAGTGAAAATAACATAGTGATTACAAATCCTGTCAATATGAAAGATAATATAATGACAGAAGGTAAGTTGCAGATGAACTTTAGTGATGGGGATAACAATAACTTTACAACAGTAGATTTCACTGATGCGGGTAATGAAATTGGTTTTGAAATGACCCTTGAAAATCAAAAAGAATTATTAGGTATAGTTTCTGTTTCCGAGACTATGGATGTTTTAGTGGGGACTAATGATAGCATAAATGCAAAAAGAGCAATAATAGGTTCTGCTGTTTCCGTTTGTCAAGATGCTGATAAACTAATCAATGAAATACTAGAGGAAAATGATGTTGAATTTAATTTAACTGAATCAACCTATCCTTACTTTGTTGCTCCTAATTATAGAGGAGTGGATTTATTTTCTGCAATAAAATTCTTAATGAATAAAAAAGACAAAATTTTAATAGAAAATAATGAACAATTTACAGTTGAAGAATCTGCGAGTTCTAACTTCTTCCCTAACATACTTTTTACCACAGCAAATACAGACACTAGGATTTACTCTTACAGTAGAGAAAAAAGCCAATTCGATTTATTTAATGAAATTATAGTATTTGGTAGAACCCATAGAGCAATACGAAAAGAACTTAGAAGCATAGAAAAGAAAGGCAGGAAAACTTTACAAGTATTTGAAAATGAATTAATTACTCAAGAAGATGTTGATAAAAGGGCAACCGAACTTCTTAGAATACACAACGATGAAGGCTTTGGATTAAAGATAAATGTAGGGCATAAAGGAGTTTCTCAACTTAGAGTTGGTGATATTATTACGGTAGAAATACCCGAAGAAAACATACCTAAAAGCGAGTTCATTGTTTTAGAAATACAACATAACCTTAGAGGAACTATGGACTTGGAGTTAGGAAGTTATACCAAAGGATTAGAAGATAGATTTGCTGAACTAGCGATAGAAAATAGAAATGTAAATAATAAAATAAGAGAAGACTCATTTAATGATAATCAAAATATTTTTGATTTTATAGAAGAAATTAATGTAAAACCTATCAAGTTTAAAATACAGAAAAAATCAACCCCTGCCGGAGCATTTACATTGGGAACTAACTCGACAGATTCGGAAACGCTAAATACAAATACCAATGCACTGAATATAGGAGTGACCACTTTTACTACATTATTGGAGGAAGAATTTTGATAACTGAAAAAATGCAGAATTTGTTGGCTACGCATTTGGTCAGCCTAGTAAATAACGGTAAGGTTGGCTTAGGTGGAAACTCTACCTTTTCTTCTCAAACAGATTTAGATGTTCCTCTTGTAGCGACCGCTACCGCTACGGCTACCCAATCCGATGCCAATGTTGTTCAAATAAAACTAACAGTTAGTGGCGCAACTGCGGCCATGACGGGGCAAGTCCTTAGAGAAGTTGGAGTTTTTGACGCAAGTTCTAATATGTTGTTTAGAGAAAATTTTGATGGAATTGGGCCATTCTCTTCAAATGATACAATAGAATTTTTTATATTTTTAGAGGTAGAATAAAATGACATTAACAAACCCGAATAGATTTAGCACAGCCGGAACAAGTGGAACACTAGGCCACATAACAGATGCAGTAGATTTTCCTCATAGTGGTTTAATCAAATCGCTATCATTGGGAATGCGAGGGAATTATGCAGTAAAGACTACTAATGGATTTAATATAACTCAAGCAGGTAGTGGAAATGTAATTCAAGTAACTAGCGGTTTTGTTTTTGCTAATGGAAATCTTTTTCCATGTGACGCTAAGAACTTCGATGCTTCTCTTTTTACTACTAGTCCTGCCAATGTTAGTCATTTATTAGTTGCTGATGTTGCAGAAGCACAAGCAAATAGATTGAAAATTATTCCTCATGGTTCTAATACAGCAAACAGAATACCGGACTATGCAGATGGTAATGATGTAATAATTGCGGTAATAACTTATACTACAGGATTCGGTAGTATGACTGTTCAATATTTAACGACTGACAAGACATCCAATGCCCTAAGCATTGGCTACAATAATTCGGGCTATGACCAAACAATGTCTATTACAGGAGGTAGTGGGAAGACAACGCTTTTATCCGAAGAAAATCAAGTGGTGCTAAAACTTAACGGCACTGGTTCTTCTAACGCTTTTCAAGTTACAGATAGCGCAGACCAACTACAATTTGCTGTAACTGGGGATGGAACATTAACTACAGACCTTACTGCTAGTAGGGCGTTAGTAACAGATTCTAGTAAAAATATTACAGCAAGTTCAGTGACTTCTACTGAATTAGCATTGTTAAGTGGTGCGGCTTTTGGTATCGGTAATAATAACATATTAAGAGCCAATGCAAATGTAGTTGATAACGACTTCTTGAGAGTTGACGGCACACAGATAGAAGGTAGAAGCGCAAGCGAATTAGCGTCGGATATAGGAGCATTGACAGGAACATTCGGCATAGCAAACAATAACATATTACAGGCTAATGCTAACTTAGCGGATGATGATTTCTTAAGAGTAGATGGAACACAAATAGAAGGTAGAACTGCGGCTCAAACATTATCGGATATTGGGGCTATGCCATTAGCAGGTGGAATATTTACAGGAAATGTCGCAGTTGATAGTGGTCAATCACTTGTCTGTGAAACATTCACAAGCCGTAGATTAGCGACGGTTTCTGTAAGTGCAAGCACTACTTTAACAGAAGCAACTCACGCAGGAAAATATTTGATTTGTGCAGGAAATGTAACGCTACCTTCTACCTCCGCTACAGGATTGCATTTTACTATTCTAAATACAACAGGTGGTAATATTACCGTTGCTAGAAATGGTAATAATATCAACAATGCGGCTTCCGATATTACCGTTGGAACATTTAATGGTGTAACTTGTATTGCTATTGGCAGTAATAATTGGATTGCATTAGGAGTGTGATTATCATTTATCTTGCTGTTGCAGGGGCTTGTGCTGAAGATAAGGCTAATGCAGGTGGTGGAGGAACGCCTCCTGCGGGGGGAGTTACATTAAATCAAGTCTATTTTTCCGATAGTGCGGTAAGTGGAGCAAATGCAGGAATTGTTCCTAATATATTTAGAAATGCGGGGTTTCTTGGTTTTGGTGTAGGCAGTCAGCCTTTTCCTACTATATCTATGACAGGAACAAGTATAACAGGATTAAGTTCTCCAACTGTTACACAAATAGCGGCTGACGAAGTTCAAAGTGATTATACTATACCTACTGCTACTTGGATTGCTTTTTTAGATTCTGCCTTTAATGCGGCTATTACTGACCCATTTACAGGCAAAACGAGAAATGAACAGATATTTTTTAATATAGGCACATTTCTACAAACTCCTAATGGAGTTTCAAATATAAACTTTTTTAGATTAGTTTCGGCTTCAACTAACATGACCGGAATTATTACATTTGTTCCCCCTGAAATAACTATTGCCGCAAATTATCCTTTAGTAAATTCTTTGGCTATAAGCACGACTTATCCTTTTGCTGAAAATTCAGTATTTCAAGGAACATCAGGCGATTTTGGAATTTTAGGAACAGGTTTATTAACCGGATATAGCCAATTTAATCCCCCTCCTAACGGGCAAACTCAAACACTTATAATGGCAAATGTTATTGATGTTAGGGCAAAGTTAGGACAAAACCCAACGGCAGGACAAACCTATACGGTTGAATATCAAGTTAGCATTAATAATACCGCAGGACAGTTAGAAAAAACAACTCATCGAGTTGTATTAACATTAGCATGAGGCGATAAAATGTTAGGAATAAATATACCAGAAAATGAAATAGGCGATTGGAAAATAGAAACAATTAATGGAGAATGTTCTTTGTTTAAAAATACTTTTCAGCCATCTGTTATGAGAGATAGTTCTTATGAATATATGTGCCATGAATGGCTTTGGCATAATGCGACAGGAGATATATTAGTAGCGGGTTTAGGAATAGGTTTTCTAAATAAAGAATTAATTGATAATCATAATTTTAATTCTATTACAATCATAGAAAATTCACAAGATGTAATAGATTTAGTTTGGCCTTACTGTGCGAGAGATGATAGATTTACTTTAATAAAAGCAGACATAGAAACATGGAATATTCCTGTTGATTCATATTGGGATATTGGATGGTTTGATGTTTGGTATGGCGAAAATCCTTTATCTTTTACTGCTCATCTTAATGCTATGAAAAATAAATATGGAACATTTTGTGGTAAAATAGGAACACGATTAATTGATTATGATTTAAAAAATATAACTTTTTATTAAAATGTTTTTAATTTTCTTGTTCTGTCTTAGTTTCGCTATTGGTTATTTAACCATTAGCGCATTATTCGTTGAAGATAAACCATTAGGTTTTATTATTTTAAATTCAAACGACGAATAACTTTCGCCTATTCAGAAAATTTTTTTTTGCTTTTTTAGAAAATTTTTGAAAAAAAGACCAAAAAAAAATTTAGAAGGAGAGTAGCCTAAACTACTCTCCCTCTATTTTTGTGCCTACCGACCACACGCCTTTACAAGAACGACATTCCCAAAGTTTTACTTGTTCGCTAGAGCCAACATAGAATCCTAAGATTCTCTTTGCTAGCGTTTTATCCTTACAATAAGGACATTTTTGTTTCAAACTCATTTCTTCTCTTCCGTTTGACCCATTAGCCTCTTGATGTAATCATCAACACTTTGTTCTGTTATATTAGTGCCACCGAATGCGGCAAAAAACAATAGTGTCAAGATTATCAAGAAGATAAATAAGCCAATCCATTCTGCTGTGGACATTACCAATCTACCTCCAAATCTACAAATTCTTCTTTTTCTATTGAGAATGCTTTAACAATCCCATGTTCTTTACCATATTGCCAAAGGTCATAAACTAATTGGGTGTCTTTCATGCAATATTCTACTACTTCATCATATTGACCCATCTTCCATAACTTAGGTGCGTCGGCACTATCCATAAGTTTGAAGTCATCCATAGTGCATTTCACAAGATTCTTCAACTGGAATCTTTCACCATGTTCTTTTAATAATATTTTACTAGTATCAATATAACTTTCTTCATTTAGATATTTATGAATACAATATATATCCATAGAATCTCTAAGTATAGGCAGGTCAAATACTGCTATATTATGACCCAAGACTTTACCACCTTTAGATAAGTGGTCATCTAAATCATATTTTAGTTCACTTAACCCTTTGACAACATGGCCGGACTTAGCAAATGAATCTACAGGTTCATCCACATAGACTGTTCCTGTATTTCCATCCCAAGTAGCAACGGTAGAAACTTGAAACATATGGGTATTACCAAAGCCGCCTATTTCATGCGACATATTTTTTGTTTCAATATCTAACGCTAATACTGACATGCTTAATCACTAGACCAAAGTTTGCTAATCTTTTCGCTTTCTTCATCTACTGTTGGTTCATCTGCGCCAATTCTTCTTTTCAAAAAGGCGACAATGTTAGTTCCTGCTATACTTAGCATGGAACAACATTCCCAACCTTCATCACCATAAGTATCTAATGTTTCTATTATTACTTTTGGCCCTTTTGTCACATCAAACACAACATATGTATTTTCGTATTTCATTTCTTCTCCTCCTTCAATTTCAAGTAAACAGAACGACCCACTTTATTTTCCTCAAACATATTTTTAGTTTTATATTTAGCAAACAGCCGGTGTATTGTTGCTCTTGCCATAGATTTCTGTAATTCTTCTATCACTAATTTCTTACTAAAGAAACCACTTTCATCTTTCTTTGACTCTCTAATTTTCTCCAAGAATAATTGTTCATTGGGTGATTGAGTTTGTGTTCCGACCCTCCTGCTAACCTTTAGGCTTCGCTCTAACCACAATACCAATGTGTTATAACATTGTCGCACTACATTTCCTGCCTGTCTAACATTTCTACCACTAACAGTAAATCTCCTACTAGGATTCTCTATGGTCTTTGCTTCTGCAATAGAACACAGAACAGCCATCTTAATTAGAATCTTAAGCATTCTAGTTGTAAAGTTAGATGCAATCTTTCTAACTACAGGCTCGGTATCTTGAATGAACTCCTGCATTGTTTCGTATTCTAGCATTAGATTCTCGTTGAAGTCTTTAGTGAATTTCATGGTCTTTAATGGGTCTTTACCAACTTGATTGAATCTTTCTTGGACTAATTTATAAATCTCATAGAACTCATCAGCAAACTCGTCAATAGGTTGATTGATTTCTTCTAATTGACCTGCCTTTAGTATCTGCATTCTTCTCATTTTGTCTAATATTGCTTCGGGAACATCCCAAATAAATAGAATCATTCTTTGTAATACACCTTTGTTAGCAACAACCTTGACTAGTTTTTCCGGTGGATAAGTCATGGCTAGAATAGAACGCTCGCAAAAGCATTCCATTATATCTCCACGCTTTAGTTTCTTACTAATAATCCACGATTCACCGGCTAATGTATTCATCAATGTATTTAGATAAACGATGGCCTGTTCCTTGTTTTGGCTTTGTTTGAAAATACCGGAGTATTCAAATTCATCCCAATGTGCTAATCCACTACCTTCTAACAAACCCGCTTCTCTAACCCATGTCAATTCTCTTTTAGTTTTAGTATAGGCTTCATCATAGCCATCTTGACCGTGACGAATCTCTCTTCCGTTTTCGTCTTGTTTGATTAAATGCCCTGCATTATCCTTAACAGGAACATCGGCAAAAATTTCTTCATAGCCGCCTATCAATGCGGCATCGGTATATTCAGTTGTAGACATCACATCGAACTTCTTAGTTCCGTATTCTTCCTGCCCTTCTTCATCAGTAGACAAGGGAATGTTGTAATTCATCACATGAATATTATTCGTAGGGTCATTTATCTTTTCAAATAGTTTCTTTGAAACTGGCCCGACAAAATTCCATAGGGTTGATTTACCCGAACCGGAAGTTTGTATTTGACAGAAATGAACTCTACTATCTTCTATACTTCTACCGTTTGGTATTAGAACAAAGTCTTTACAAATTTGCCCTAATATTACAAAACAACTTAGTGCCGCAGGTATATCATTCTTAAAAGAAACTTTCACAGCGTCTTCTTGAAAACGCCTAATGAAACTCGGTAGATTGGTATTGAAAATTTTAGTATTTTCTTCAATCTTATACAAGTATTCTTCTTGCTCTTTACTTAATTCAAACTCTTCATAGTTCAATGCTTCTTCATTTATATTTTCATCTTCATTCATATTTTCACCTTTTCTTCGGAATGCAAAACATTCAAGATTCTTCGGGCTAGGGTTTTTCCTATGCCATCCATTTCTTGAAGTTCTTTTTCTGTTTGTTCGCCTATTTCCATAATCGAACCATATTGCTTTATCAGCGCATTCGCTTTGTCTACTGATAAGCCCTTTATAGTTATGAGGGTGTCTATCCTCAAATCATCTGTTGATATTCTTTTGAATATCTCCGGTTTGATAACTTCTCGCTTGATAGGTTTCATCTTGCATATAGAAGCAATTATCAAAGCGGCTTCTTGTTCACTAGATACCCAAAATGCTTTTGCATCAGTATCTAATGTTATTCTGCCAATCGCACCTAGAAACTTACTTCTAAGTTTATTAGACCAATTGGCGTGTTGTGCGTTAGTAAATTTTTTATCTGTCTTAATGTATTTTTTATATTGAGTAACTCCTTCATCAATACTACCATAGATAATAACCACATTAGTTTGATAGTGTCTATCCATGTTATCTAATTGAGTCCACAATCTTTTATTCATTACTGATGCTAAAAAATCATGTGCTGACTTAGCCTCAAAACATACATCATCGTAAACATAATCTCCTATCTCTATCCACTTCTTTTCATAAGGCACTTTCATTTTTAGTGCTTCGCTCTCTACTAGTTCTACTAACCTAGAACCTTTTTTCTCTCTACTATCTATTACTAACATTATGCTTCCTCCGCATGTTCGGGGTATCTCCAACACTTACCGACACAATAGCCATTAGGAATCAATACAGTCTTACAGTGTGGACTACTATAATTACCATGCACAGTAAACCTCGCATGTTTCCTAGTTTCTCTCTCATTCCAATCTAACCATATTTCTTCATTAGTTTCTACCAAGTGTCTTATCTCATCTACAATAGCATCAAGTATTTTGTTCTTGTCTTCGGTGCTTTCTACACTACTACAACCGGACAGTAAATCTCTATACCATGAAACTAGATATGCTCTAGCCATATGAGAAGGATTCTCGGTCATAATAGCATTATGTAAGCAAGGCAACATAGGTAGTCTACCTGTTGTTTTAGGAACACTTATCTCGCCACTTACTTGTTGCATAGGTGGTGCTTCGGGAAATACAGCCAAGTTTTTGCCACTTATTCTAAATGGTATTTTTCTAGGTTTTTTGGCTAACTCAAGTATTGATATAATGTCTTTCCGTAAGTCTTCTTCTAACAAAGGAATACAGAAATATGGATTTCCATTCTCATCCCTAGAACTCATGTTTACTGTATTAGGTATTCTTCTAAGTCTTGTTGCTTGGCCTACTCTATCATCAAGTGTAATGTCCCCTCCCAAATGCTGTGCGACTTGGGATATTAGATAGGCTTTTATTTCTCTAAAGAAAACCTGTATGTTTCTAATTGTGTCTGTGACCTCACCAAAAATAAACAAGTGAAAACCTCTACCGGAAAAGAAAAGAGTGTATTGATAATCTCTTTCTAAGACATAGCGCATAACTATTTTTACATCTCTCCATGCGTCTAATATACTTCCACCATGAGCATCAAAATCAAGAAAGATTCTATCGAGTATAACTGATGAATCTATCTTGGCTTTTTCTGCAAATTCAGCAAAATCATAAACACTAGTGTAAACATTAGTCCTATTATTTTGAGCCTTTACATAACTCAAGTATTCTTCTTTACTTCTTACTATTCTTCTTGGTAGTGGAGGAGCGTTCTTCATTTGACTCCCCGACCACACTTCTCTCGGAAACTTCATTTTTATTACCACCAAAATTAACTGTTGCGTTATTTAACATATTTCTCACCGTATCTGCTACTTCTGCTCTAAGAGAAATCATTACAGTTTCTCTCATTACATCTTCAAAGACATGACCCACAAAAGATTCGCTGATTCTAATTTCTCTAATTAAATCAAATCTTTCTATTAGTTTCATCTCTTCATATACATCAGTAGCGAGGTTTTCGATTGTTCTGTTTAAATCTGCTATTTCATTAAATGTCCAATTCTTAGACAATACTTTTTGTTTTATTATTTCAGAAATATAATCTACTGTTTTCATACATTCACCTTCTTGAAAACTATAATGTAAGGGGTGTAATTTTTGTTGAGTAAAATAGTATGCTCACATTCTTTACCATCTAACCTTTGAGTTTTTACCCATTCACTAACTTCATTGAATAAAGGTGTAGTCTTAGTTACATCCTTAGCATTCAAATCTATTCTAGCATATCTTTGTCCGTTAGGTGACTTAGCAAACTTTACTTCTATATCTCCGTTGTTAAATTTATAATTCATACTATCACACCCACGAATCCTCTTCAGCCGCATCACACAAACTAAAGTAACTACAATGAGAACAGGTCTTAAAGAAAAACTTAGTTGGAAATGTCTTATTTTCATAGGAATGAATTAACTTAGCAATATTTTTCAATACTGACTTCATCGTTCTAGCCTTTGCTTCTTCTGCAAATACATAATTGGAGACAGGATAATACCAACCCCAATGTGTTACAGGAACATTGGGTCGTAAGCCATTCTTAATTAACACCTCATCTTCTGCATTCTCTATAAGCATTTGATAGAAAGCCATTTCTTTTCTCATCATTGTTGCCTTGTAATCTTTCCATGCTCCTGTCTTATATTCAAAAGGAACATACCCACCATTCTCCATGAAAATTCTATCTATGATACCTTGAATATGTATTTTGTAGTCCCTACTTAATGGAAACTTAGGGTTAGTATCAGCAGGTATTGTTATTTCTGCGTCAAATAAACCTTCGTTACATACAGGCAAATACTCATATACCTTATCTTCTGCCTTAGCATCTAAAAAGCGTTCTGCTTCAAATGCCGCAACAGTCATAGATATGTCAAAGTATTCATCAATAGGTGTCAAACTTGCACAATAATCATGTAACTCGTCTGCTGACATATGTTCTGCTTTCTTGATGTCAAAGTTATCAAAGAAGTTTTCTCTGTGAATATGCAAGATTGTTCCTTTACGCATTGCTTCTGTTTGGTCTTGTGGTAATCTTTGAATATAACTAAAAGTATATTTCTTAGGACACCAATCAAAACTACCTAAAGAAGATTTACTAATCTTCAATATAGGTTCTGTTGGGTCATCATAATTTTCCGGCTTCCAATCATAAGTATATTCACTCATGCTATTTATTATAGCATTATATTTTTCATCGTTATTCAAAACCATTCCTCCAATTTAGTTTGTATCTTGCCCGTTTTAATGTTAGACAAATCCCAATTCATAGCCTTATAAATTGGTTCTGCTTTCTTTATTACTTGGTTTGCATAATGTTGATAATCGGGTTTATGCTTATCAAAATCAACATAGCGTGAACCTGCAACATAATCTACTGTCTTTACTTCCTTAGTAAGTGGGTTAGTATATGTTTCGTTGGACTTTACTTTTAGATACAGGTAAGAATCATCGAAGTTAATGCCATTCTGTTTAGCATGAACAACTCCTGCAATACCCGAACCTATCGAGGGTCTTCTACCTTCTAATGTAGTAAACTTAGAAGTGTCTTCTCCGCACTTTAAACACCACTTGATAGCAAGACACTCATGTAACTTGTGTTTCTTTCTACAACCATTACATCTTACAGTAAATCTATCTTCTCGAAGTCTGCTTCTTTTGATAATATCCTCGATAGGAATATCACCATTTAGCACACTATTGTATTTATCATGTAGATATTTATTGATTTCAGTCATAGACTTTTCATTCACCCACATAGTCAATACATCAGTTTGAACTCCCTTAGCAAGTTTAGTTTCACTAACTCTCTTAGCAGTAAAACCTGTCATTACAAATTCCGGCTCGTCTAACCACTCACCGTCTTTCCATGTAATCATACCTGCATTTCTATTCTTAGTTGTGCCAACACCTAATGCTGAATAGTATTTCTCAAACTCTAATACAACAGGATGTTGTTTCAATCCCATGACATTAGGAAAATGCTTTCTTACACTATCCTGTATGTCTGCACAAATCATCTGTGCTTTCGCTACAGTATCTATCTGCACATAGATTGAATCTGTGTGTCCGTAAACTACTTTCATTTATTCATCCTCCGACATAGCGAGAAAGACATCTAAGGCATTAGGTAATTCTTCTATTATAATAGCCCTAATAGTATCTCTTAAGTTTATTTGTTCATCGAGAACTACATCTCCCACTCTCCAAGCGATAGACTTCTTTATGTTGTTAAATGCTTTTTTATCGTTAATAATAGCCATTGCTATTTTTTGAGCATTATCTGTCATATTATCACTTCTTTAATCGAGTAAATAGTATTCCAACAGGTTGATTTGCTAACTTAGCGACTTCTTCTTGTAATTCTTCAATACAATATTTTATCATTCCAAAGTCGGGACTATTCTCTACGATATACTCCAAGTCTTTTTCTAAGCCTTCAATTCTTTCCTCTAATACTTCTATTTTATACTTCAATTGCTTTATTTCTTTTTCTTTCTTATCTTCATTATTCATATTATCACCGTTACTATAGTTATAATGGTTATTATGTTCACGATATTTACCATCATCAATATCTTGTTGCTTCTTGCTATCATAGCAAGTAAGTCTTCTAGGAGTTCATTAGTCTTGTCCATCATTGACATCGTTGTTCACTCCTTGTTTTATTTCAATAATAGTTGCTCTACGCTTTAAGTTAGTGAGCATTTCTATTATATCATTGATGTCTTTTTCAGTTTCCTCCCAAGT
>TARA_R100000654_G_scaffold17623_2_pt1 | contig 24711 bp, 32 predicted proteins | sample TARA_R100000654 | Tara Oceans TARA_R100000654 (sample SAMEA2622473) | marine metagenome | biome: marine biome (ENVO:00000447); feature: surface water layer (ENVO:00002042); material: "saline water (ENVO:00002010), including plankton (ENVO:xxxxxxxx)" | depth 5 m
GCCATCCACCTTTAAATAAAGAACCTGATTGTGCTTCAGCTTTATTAAGTTCTATCTGAGAAAGGGCAAGTTGTTGAGCATGTTTCTCAGCCATGGTACTTAACTCAAAGGCTATTTTGTTTTTGGTGTCTTTGTCCTCAATAAATTTACCTAGCAACTTAGTTGCTGGGCCTATAAGTGCCTGTATCATTTGCCAATCTGTTTCATTGCTAATTTATGTGATTCTCCAAATGACATGCCACCCATCATCTTTTTTTTCATAAAGGTAATATGCTTGCTTGTATGATGCACACTATGTCTTTTAAGTGTAGCTATTTGCCTTTTTGTAAGTTTTTTTACCATAGTCTTTTCTCCTTATTAACTTTGACTAATTTTACAAAGCAGTCGTATTTCTGCTCAGTTTCACCGATTTTAACAGTTTGATTATCTAAAAAAGATTTAAAATAATGAGCTGAATTAATCGATTGAAAATGTAATGTGCCAGCTGGATTACCTGACAGGTAGCACATCAACAAAAATGCTGGCTTCACTTTCCATTCCTATTCATTATGGCTGAAGCTCCCATATAAGCTCCCACAATACCAGCCCCAGAAATATAGAAAAGGTTACTGATATCAGCAAGTGCCTGTACTCGTTCAATGTCAACAATAAACATTGCAGCAGTAAAACTACCCATGGCAATAAGACTTGCAGTAGCCATCCTTCTCTGGGCTCTTTGCTTTCTGAGGTCATGTTCTAATCTTTTAATCTCAGACATATGTGCAAATTCTTCATCACTTACTACTCCGTCATTATTAATATCATACTTATCATATTGTGAAGATGGTTGTAACTTTTTACCCATACCTACTCTCCTTGTACATCCAAGCTAATATTACTATAAAACCTATTACTGTAATAAATAATAGCACCCATCCTATTATTTCCCAAATCTTTCTTATAGCTTCTTGTCTTTCATAAATATCTTTCTTTCTTTGCAGTCTTATTTCTTTTTCCATATGCAAGATTTCGTTCCATGAATTAGCTCCATAGTGAAAATTTATAAATGACTTAAGCTCTTGTCTTTGAGCCTCTAACTTTTTCTTTGCAGTAAAAGCCTCTATTGCACTAGCTTCTATCTCTTTACCTTTAAATAATTTTCTTAGTGGTGATGCAGATTTAGCTGACTTCTCTGCATTATCTATATCGCTTATGGCTCCCATCCAACGAGATAAATCCTTACCCATGGATTCTATTTCTCGACCAGCTGAAAATCCAGCTTTAATAGCACTAAAAGCCTTAGAAGCTGCTGTAATGGCTAGGCCAATGCTTGCTGGATCCACTTTACCTCACTAACAATCCTATTAAAAGGACAATGGTTGTACCTGCTGTGCCAATCATAATATGCTCAATGCGTTTGATACGAAGGATAGTTTCTTTCCATCTTTCTGAACACACAGCTTCATGTGTATCTATCTGTGACTTAACTTCTGTTACTGATGGTCTAGGCATATATTCTAATATTATACCCCACACTAGCCTTTAATCTCTTGAGCAACTATATTTGAAGCACCTAAACCATTAGCAGTACAACTATAAACAGTACCACTTGAAGCACCTTGTCTAAATGTCAATGAGTATGTAACTGCACTTGTTGTATTTGGACTATCAAGGTGCATAAAAGGTGATTTATCAGAATGATATGGATAATAACTCCCACTACCATGCAAGTTGTATATCGTCACATAATCTAATGTAGTACTTGAGCCACCTATAGTTCTATGTAATTCAACATAAGCATCAACTCTGGTAACTGCATATAAGTGTATTTCTATTGCACCTAAAATTAATATTTTATTTGATGCAGATGTAGGTGTTATAGTAACTGAAATTGCTGAATCCATATTTGAAGTATCACCAACTTGACTTACATCAGTAAAGTTTGGTGCAGTACTTACAACTTGTAAAACAGAACCACTTGGCAAGGTAACTGCACCTTGACCACTTCCAGTAAAATTTAATTTTGTTAATGCCATTACCCAGCCACCTCCATAATCGTAAGTGTTGAAATACCTTTTGACCCATAATCTGCATTTGAATTGTCTCCAGTTCTATTAATATATAAAGTTCCATTTGAGTTTACCCTTACTTGAACTTTATATATAAGAGAACTTGTGCTTGAAGGGCTGTCTAAAAATGACATAGAAGAATTTCTTAATTTGTAAGTTTCATTAGCTTGTCCAGTTAAATCCATACCAAAACTTATGTTAAATTGATTACCAGTTGCTGTAGTATTTACACCAATGTCAGTAGAATCTCTCATCAAATAACCACTTGCATAAAGATTATTATTACTACCACCATAACTTATATGCGTAGTAACTAATATTTTAGAAGATGTGCTTGAAGGAGTAATAGCTACAGATAAATTAGTTACATCAGTTCTTGTATCTAATGAAGATACAGTTTGCACATCTGTTAAAACAGCTTGTTTTACTTGCTTAATAAAATTGTAAGCAGTACCACTACTGTTCTGAATATTGTTTACTTTAATTATACTTGTCATAGTTTATCCTATTAAATATCCACCAAATGAAGCATATTCTTTAATTCCACTTGAATATGCAGTTGTATATTGAAGATCATAAGTCATAGCAAATTCTTGTCCTACAGTTGCATTTACAAGAACAGTTGCTGAAGAAGAATGATATGCACTAGCACTACCCCCAGCATTATTAGGAGACCATACATCTATATAACCATAATCAACACTATCATTTGAAGTTAGATATAATGCTACTTCAGTATAATTAGTATTATTTGCTTTATATCCAATATTAAACATTACTTGATACAATCCAGCTACTGGAACTGTAAATTTGCCAGTAGTATTATTAAAAGAATTTCCTACATTTATATCAACAGAACTAAAAACTGCAATTCTATTATTTGAATTAATTGTTAATCCATTTATTTGTTGAACAGCAGCTACATTTGATTGACCCCTTGCAAAAAATGCTGGTCTTTGTGGTGTTGTAACTCTGCCACTACTATCAACTGTCATAGCAGTATTAGTACCAGTACTATCTTTTATATTAGCGACTTCTAAGTTTGTTGCATTTATAATTCCACTCATATACTTACCCTATATCCATTAAACCAACTTCCAGCACTTCCATCAGTTACATTTATAGCACTTCCATAATTATGATAGGTGTTGATGCTTATTATATCACCGCTTACAACTTGCATTAAAACAGAACCAAAAACTGTTGGATAAGTAGTTGAGCCAGTACCGCTTCCAACATGCTCAAAAGCAGCATAATTAGAACCATTTTTATATATATATAAAATACCTCTTGGAGGTCTGCTAGAATAGTATAAAGCAGAACCAATCCACCAATATCCAGCAGTTGTATTTGTAATTACAATTCTATTATTCGATAAATCCGCAATGCTGTGTGTGTCATGAAAAGCAGTACCCCATGTAACTTCTGTATTAGTATTATTTGAAATAGATTGATTGCCACTTGGTTTATGTAATTTAAATAATGGAGTTGCTAATCCTACTGCACCACCACTTGTCTTTGGCTCTATTGTATCTACAAATATTTTAGACAATTGTTAACACTCCATTTACTGTTAAGGTTTTACCACTATCAATAGTAATATCTCCAGCAACCATTGCTCTTTCAGATGTACCTATTGTTATGTTATCTGATATCGTTGCATCATTTATTCTTAGAGGATCACGAAACAATGTAGTGGATAGATGTGTACCTTGTACTGATCCAGTTGATGGTACACCACTAGACAAAGCACTACCCATGACAAGTATGTAATCAATGACATCACTTGCTGATAATGTTTCTGTAAAAATAATCTGTGATCCCGATATATTAAAAGCATCTTGTGGTGCTTGTGTCACACCATTTACTGATACAATACATTGTTCAGTTGTTCCAGGTGCGAAAGCTGCACCATTTCTAAGTAAATTAAATGTTGTAGTTGCACTTGTAGTTATGGAATCTAATTTTATAAACTCACCAGTAATATTTTCTCTACCTACATAGGGCATAATTTATTCCTTTGGTTTCTCTGGAAACTTAAAATCTTTATCATTCATGCTTTTAAATTTCTTAGTTATATCTCTTAGTTCTTGTCTATATGTTTTCCATTTAGTTGGCATGGTTACATCTGAGTTTCCCATATAGTCTGTTTCAGACAATAATGAATTTCTTTGACTTCTTAGTTCAGCCAACTCTCTATCAGCTTTTCCATCATTCCATGCTTTTTCTTCAGCATCTTTTGCTTTCTCTTCTTTCGCTGTGAATTTTATTCTTTGACCATCTAGTAATTTATATCTTGCCATTATTTTATCCCAAATAATTTATATTGAATTCTAGTTATATTTCCATTTGCAGGAAAATATTTAATAGCACTTGCTCTAGCTAAATTATTAGCTTCAACAGTATGACAACCTCCACCAACCCATGAGCCAGAACCACCATCTTTAGATTGAGTAGTTTGAAAATTCATTACGTTAGCTACATCTGTTCTTCCATAATTATTTAAATATATTTGATGACCAAAATATTTAGTAAGTCCTGAACTATGCATAAGAATCATAAAAGCATAAGCAGAGTTAGCATTTACTTGATTATTTGTCTGATCTAATAATTTACTTTGAGTTGTATAATCACTTGTATCAAAAGAACTTTGACCCTCTCTTTTATGTTGAAGACACCAATTTGATGAACTACTGTGATCCCCTAAAGCTGTTAATTCTAAATAATAACTATCATAGCCAGTTGGTAATGTTATTTCAGTACTTGTTACAGTTGAAGCTGAATAAACATTTGCAATTAAATCATATCCAGTACCACTAACAGTACCAGTAAAAGCAAAGGTATCTGCTAAGTTCATTGATTCTGCTTGTATCTTACTTAGTGCCATAATCTATCCTATACTGCATATACTTTTAATTTAGTTATTTGTAAATCAACATTAGCATACTGCCCACCATAAGCTGAAAAGTAAAAGTACCAACCAGTAGTGCCATCTGCTATTGCACTATCAATAGTAAAGGTTGAAGTAGCACCTGCAGATGCTGAAGTGTGCTGTATACCTGCAGTATAATTACTTGCAGCATTATTATATGAACTCATATTAGGTGGTGTTGAAGATATGTAAAGTCTATCTGCACCAGTCATACTTCTATAGTAAACATCAACTCGATTATATCCTGCAGGTATAACAACACCATTTGTTGTTCTTATGCCATAACCAATTCCATAACCAGTTTGTGCAGTACCTGATATTCTTACTCTAATTCTATCAGAATTTACATCAGCTTGTCCACTTGAGTTATGGTTAGCATTACTTGCAGTCCAACCACCAGTATTAGAAGTTACATCACCACTACCACCAAAGTCATCACTATCAAAAAGAACAATATCAGGAGCACCTATGTTAAGATTAGTGCCATGAATAAATTCACTACCATTTGGATTTCTAAATACAACTTTATAATCTGTTGCTACTGCAGGAAAAGTACCAGTTGTAGCAAAACTTGTGCTTTGATCGCTTGTATGTGTAAATGTTGTAGAAACTTCTGAGTTATCAGAAACCTTACGAAGTTTAACAGAAGAATTTGAATCCATATACTGACCAGTTAATGTAACACTTTGACCACTTTGTAATCCAGTTAAACCAGTAGGTGTAAAAGAATCTACGATAGCTTGTTTTGTTATACCACTTTGTAATTTAGCACTTGATACTGCGCCATCAGCTATTTTTGCTGAACTTATACTGCCATCAGGAGGTACAGTTGTTTGTAATGCTCTTGCTAAATAAACAATATAAATATCGTCTGAGTTAGATACAGTACCAGTTAGTGTTACTACTGTGCCATTGACAGTATAAGCTTCTGTAGGCTCTTGTCTTACATTGTTAATATATAATGCAATGTCATTAGCATTAGCTACTGCATGAGTAAGTGTAAGACTTGTACCACTTGCACCAGTTAAGTCTTGCTTTAAAAGACTTGTAAATGCTGTGTCTGCTTTATTTCCTATATATGCCATTATGTACTAATTGAATCCACTCTTGATACCCACACATCTAAACTAGATGCTGCACTTGATTGAAAAAACATTCTATCTCCATTTTGCACTACCATTTTGGCTCCACCATCTAAAAGTTGTAGAGAACTTCCGGCTGGTATAGGTGCATCTTTAATTATATAATGTACATTAGATATAGCTATAGAGTTTCCTTTACCACTATGATTAGTACAATAATAGAATAATGTTGAAGGAGTGCTATCAGTTACTTCTAATGTAATCTTTGCATTTGCCTGACCTTGTGTACCAGTTGCAGTAACGCCAGTAGTAAACCCTGAGCTATTTGCTCCATCAGCTTCTGTAGCAAAGGCAAACACATGATTGCCTGCTGATATAGTATTACTAGATACATCAAATGTATAAGTAAACCCACGATATAATGTAATAGCTGGTTTTGTCTGACCATCTAAAACAAAATTACCACCACCATCTACTGTTACAGTAAATGCAAAATCTGATCCATAAGACAATATACTTGATGTCATAAAACATGATGCAGTTATAGAATTAGCAGATATATTTGCCATATTAATACCTATAATCGTATCGTCTGAGTTAAAATCTTGCCCACTTGGTATATCATCAGGTGTTGTACCTACACCAGTTAATATATCTCTTTCAAAATCTTGTGCCATAATATACTCCTATAACGCTACAGCCATTGCTGTTGCAAATCCTTTCGTTGAAAATGATGATGTGTCAACTGCTTCTATATTAACCCATGCATTAGTATTTCCATTATAAAATTTAAGTACATTAGATGTAGTATTGTAATATAAATCTCCTGCACTTACTGAACCTCCTGAAGGATCAGATGATAATGCACCTTGGTACACATTAGAAAATGATGTCGAACTACTTTCTGCTTGTTGTGCATAATACTTTGCAGAATATAATGTACCATCTACAGTACCAGAAGTATAAGTAGCCCAGTCTTTTGCAGAATGTTTACCAGTATTTTGACCTCTATCTATTGCACCGACTGCATAACCTTTAGCTGAATACTCATCACCAGTATTAACATGAGTAGTTGCACTTGGGTTAGAGCCACCACCTAAAGCCCATTCTCTAGCAGAGCCAGTCACATCAGTAACACCAGTACCACCAACAGCTTGTGCTTTAGCAGAAAAGTCTGATGTATTTGGGACAACACCATCAATTTTAGTTGCGTAGTTTTGTGCTAAAGTTGCATTGTCAGATGCGTTATTAATTGCTGTAAGATTATTAGCTACTGTCGTAACATTACCAGCTATACCAGCAACATCACTAATAGCAGTATTTATACCAGCTACTGTATTAATATTAGTGTTATTACCAGCAACTGTCTGTACTTGTGAACTAATGCCAGCTACTGTGCTAATAGATGATGATATAGAAGCTACTGTAGCTGTATCTGATACATTTGGCCCAGCTTCTGCCACACCTGTTGTTGCATTAAATGCTAAGTATTTACCTTTTCTAATATCTTTTGTTGGTAATGTGATAGAAGCTAAATCGTCAGAATCTGGTAATGTTAATGCTCTATCATTGGCATTTTCAACTTGTTGCATTACTGCATATATTTTATCTAATTCTGTATTAAGTGATGATATATTAAATGGTCCTGATGTTGCGAAATCAGAAGTTCTAGCTATTGGAGTATCTCTAAATATTGTATAAGTAAAAGTATTATTATTTGTGTCACCTAGAGTAATACTGCCACCAGAGAAGCCATCATCAACTGCAACACCTGATACTGCAAAAGTGCCAGAGCCAGTTCCTCTGGAAAGGACAGTATCAACACCAGCTGATGTGGTTCTTATTACTTTAATGTCATCTAATTCGAAAAAAGGAAAGTCAATTGTCAAAGGTGTAACATTGGCTGTTACAGCTTGAGTATATTGTATTCGAGCATCATTATCTGCAATTGATATCGTAGCCATACTTATTTATCCCTTACTTTCATACTTTTGTTAATTCACAATGCATTATCACTTGGTTTAAATATTCCGTCTAATACTGGATCAAGATAGAACAAGTTACCTCCTGGCAATACAAATCTTGCACTATCAAGTGTCTTTTGATCTGCACTAAAAGTTGCTAAATCAGTTCCTACAGAACCTAATGTTGCAATGTTACCTCCAGCTGGCCCAAATAATGCACCAGCTTTTGCACCAAAAGGCATTGGTTTTTCTGTATCACTACCTAGTAAAGGTCTTAATCCAAGTTTATAATCTGACACTTTTTCCAATGTATTGTTTACATCTGTAAACCATCCTAATGCACCACTTCTATCAACTGCATCTATAACAACATCATTGATAGTATCTCTACTATCATCAATGCCATATTGTGCTTTTTTAATCTCATTTACAACTAAGGATAACCCAACAAGCCATGTAAGACCTTGCCAAAATGCAGCGTCTTTTTCTTGTAAACCAGCTGTAAGCAATCTAACCATAGCACCTTGTCCGTAACTTTTGAACTGAGTCATAAGAGAACCAAACTCTGTTGATGTCCATAATGCTCTGTCACCAGCTCCAGGTGTTATAATTGTTCTTTCTACAGTTTGGTTTAATGCATTTCTAAATGTTTTTCTTGCAGTAGCATCTGTCCAAAAATCTGTATTTGGCATAAACTCACCATCTACTCTTTGGCCATGTTGTCTTATCTGTAAAGCCATTCTACTATGCATCTGCTGATCTATACCATTTGATAAGAACTTTTCTTGATCTCTTCTTGTCAGACTAGCCCAAGGTTTCATAATCTGATCTGTCATACGAAGCATTGTCGTTGTACCAGCAAACTCTTTCATTATTTGGTTCCACCAGTTTAAACCATTGGCAATAAAGAATATACCTGTACTCTGGTTTAATCTTCTTTCCCAAGCAAACCTAGATCCAAATGTATCCCCTATATCAGCAAATTGAGAAGCTCTTAAACCTAGTACAGCATCAGCTGCTACACCAGCTTGTTGTAGTTCTTTCTTAGTCATCTGTTTTAATATACTTCTTGATTGTTTAAAGAAGTGTGCAATACCTTTTTCGTTGGTTGCTCTTAGACCTTCCACCATCATTGGCCTTACTAAATCAGGAATACTAGATACAACTGCACCACCCATACCTACAAGTACATTAAAAGATTTCATTGCTCTTACAAATCTACTGCTTGTTGCATGTGGGTCTTTGGAAGCTCCATATGTGCCACGAAGTCTATCTCTTAATCCTTTAATATCTCTCAAATCATTAGCTAAATTCTTTTTTAACTCTCTTCTCTTTTGTAGATTAGGTGCTTCTTTTATTAAGATTTTGTAATCATCTTCTACTGCTTTAATTAAATCAGCAATATCAATATCACCAAAAGTCCTAGTAAGCTCTATGTCCATACCCATAGTTCTTGTATGGTGACGCAACACAGATTCTATATCATTTTCAAGAAAGTCATCAATTAGATTATCTGGTATTTCAAATGTTCTGGCTTTAGTCGATGATGCATTTGTAATCCAATCTATGTTCATAGCTTCATCAGGTAAATCATAATATGGTTTGCTTCGTGTAACCTGATCCATCATTTCATTGGCAAATGCTCTTGATGCTCTTGCATCTAATCCATATGTTCTGCCAGCCCATTGACTTACTGTAGCAATGAACTGATCTTGATTATCCATAATTTTATCTACTCTCCATATTCTAGGAAAGAATCCATCAGCAGTATTGACCATAACACCAGCAACTCTTATCTGCTCTAGATACCCTTTAGCTTTTTGCAAGTCTTCTGTTAGCTTTGCTTTTTGTGCTGGATCTGTTGTTTTTGCTATCTTTGCTTCTAAAGATTTAATTCTTTTGCCAGCTTGTTTTTCAAATAGTTTTACTTGCTGTGCATTATCTTTAATTAAATCAAGATGCTTTTTAACTTGTGTGGCTGATGCATTTACATAAGGTGTAGCTGAATCATTAACTGTGTCGCCATTATTTCTAACTGCTTTTGCTATTCTTGATCTAAATTCAGATTCAGTTAAATGATCTGATTTTTTAAATACATCTTTAACTTTCTGACTTAAGACTTGATATGATCTCTGTATATCACCATCAGATGCTTGAACACCACGATAGGATAAATATTGCTCGTCTACTATATTTAAAGTTTTGACAAGACTAGGTGTGTAAGTTGTTCTAAAGGTTGTTTCTAAACTTTGATCCATCGCAAGTTTTGAATCAACTTTTTTCTGTTGCATGCCACCTAGATCAACCATCTTAGCAACTGTGTTTCTTACTAATGCATTTGGACTTTGCAATAATCTTGTTACAGGATTCCATGGTAATTTTTCTATACCAACACCAGTTTCTTTCAATGCATCCTGATCCATTGTTGCATAAGCAGTTTCTCTTGATCTTTGTGGGTTAATACCAGCACCACCTTCTTTAAATACTTTAGTTTCTACACTTTGTATTGGACTAAAAGGTTTGCTTTTAGCAGTTGTTGTTGTCTTAGTTGTCTTGGTAGGGTCTACAGATTCAGCCCATAAAACTGGGCCTTCATTAAAATACATTCGAGTACTGTATTTACCAAGAGCAGTAGATAGACTACCACCAATAATACCAGCAGTAAGTATAACACCAGTACTATCAATGATATCTCTTGACTCTAGCTCTTGTGCCATAATGATTTCTTCAGGTGCAATAGCAGCTCCAGTTGTTACAAATCCACCTTTGAATCTTTCTTTAGCTTTAGCAGCTCTAAGATATCTCAATGGAGCCAGAGGTGCAAATATAGCTGGAGAAGTCAAAGAAGATAACACTTGAGGCAAAATATAATCTGTAGAAGCCAATATTTCCATGTCTTCAATATCACGTTTCATATTTTGTATTCTTTGTGCAGTTTCACCACTACTACCACTATCTTTGAATCTGTAAATGTAGCCCTCAAGACCAGCATCTTTTATTTGATTATCTGCAAAAGGATCGTATCCTTCTTCTACTTCATACTCCTCATCTACAAATAATCTTGTTATAGCTTCATATGGTGCAAATTGATTAAATGAAGCACTAAACACTTGTGATAATGTAGGCTCATAAGGTGAGAATGTTCTGTAAATATTGTCATTATTAATCAAGTTTACTCTTACTTGATTTTGTTGATCTATTACTTTTTTTAGTTCTGGATTCATTAATCGTCTTCAATAACACTTTTAGCTGCATCAGGATTCATCTTCCAAGCATTTGGATCCATACCTAATGTAAGAAGCAAAGCTCTTGCTTTGGCAATAGTATAACCATCAGGATCAATTAAATCAGAATCTTTTATAAGACCTGGAGTAAGTGCCATCATTGTATTGTTGTAAAGATTGACTAAACCTTTTAAAAAGTTTTGATCTGACATGCCCTCATTCCAACTTCTATATAATGATTTAAGTTTAATACGATCAAGTCCTGGCATTGCTCTGTATAAAGTTGTACCAAAGTTATCATTCTTTAATTGATTCATTGCAATCTGATAGGCTTTATTTTGAGGACTATGCTTCCAATCAAAGATAAAATTATTAGATAATAAAACTTGTTTACCCCCAGGGTGTTCAACATAAATTCTATATGAAGGTCTATCACCAGCCACTTCATTAGGTACAATTTTAAAACTACGATTAGCAAATGCATTTTGAGTATCTCTATCTCTTAATGCTGGCACATTACTAAAATGCTCAAAGATATATTCATTAACGTCTGTTTCAGTAATATTTGCTATATCATTATCTACTGTCTTTTGAAACTCTGATACAGGTGGGTACATTGTTAAAACAGAAATGCCATCAGAATTCTTTTTAAGTCCAACATTTTCCATGACTTGTGCTAGTGTCATTGACATGGCTTGATTTAAAGCTTTATCAACACCATGCTCAATATTAATTTGATCACTCATTAAATTAAAACGAAATGATTTAAACAACCTACTTCTTAATACTGGATTAGAATTTACAGCTTCAAAGAATCCCTGACCTCTTGTTATTTCATTAAATCTTTCAAGATTAAGTCTTTGTACATCATTAACTTGTTTCTCAGGTATATCAAAAGGCAATCTAAATGCATTTTTAAAAAACTTACTCATATATCCACTTAGACTAAATACATAATCATCACTCAGATTTTTTAATGTATTTGTAAAAACTTCATCTAAGCTCTGATTTTTGTTTGTAAACATAGATTCTATTCTTGCCATACTCTTATCTTTTTTCTTAAGATATACTCTTTCTAATGTTTCTTTTGGAACATTTAAAGTAGCAGCTATATCTAGTAACTCTGTGTCAATATCCTTTAAAATATGGTGATTAACATAGGCTTTATCTAATCCATAATTTCCAGCAGTCACTACTAATGTTTTATAAAACCTTAATACTTGCTCATGTTTCTCTGGCTCTAATGTTGCAAAGTTTTTCATTGCAGAAACAATATTACCTTCAGGTAAAACTGTTCTGTTTTTTATCATGTACTGAATACTAGCTATCATGCTTTTTTCTGCTACTTCTGTATCAGAACTTACAATATCTAAATCTACCTTTTGTCCATTAACAAATACTTTAGTTGGATAAAGTATATTGTTACCTAGTTTCTTTTGTGCTGCTTGTTGATTTGGTGTTGTTGATGCACCAGCTGAGTTATTATTAAAACCTTGATTTACCTCTGATACTAAATCTTTATACTGATTGTACTTTTGTGTATATTTAATGAGTGCTTCATTATATTGAGTTTCAGTCATTACAGCAGTTGCTGAATTACCAACTAATCCAGACTTTCTGTATAAATCTAAACTATTGGCAAATACTACAGGTGGTGTAGTAAAAGACGTTCCAAACTTCATTTCATCTAATACAGGTTGCATAGCTTGTGCTTTTTCACTTTTAATAACTGCTATGTTATGCTTAACTTTATCATTTACCCATTGCTGATAAACTCTTTTTGGTAAATTATTTCTATTAGATTCAAACCATTCATCTACTTCTTTTCTATCATCTGGGGTGGTTCCAGGGTTTGAAAGATTGATTAATTTAAGTATGCCATCTTCTCCAAACTTGCTCTGCTCAAGTTTTTCTAAATTCTGTCTTCTTCCTGAAATAATTGATTGTAAACTTGCACCATAGTTTGTATTACCAAACTTGGCAGTTATTTCCAAAGCAGATGGTAGAGCTGCTGGATTAGTTTCAGCATATATTGTATTTATCATTGTAAAATAATCTGATTGTTGTTGCTGTACATCAGCTGCTTTTTTATCTTTTCTAATTCTTTCATGATAAGTTATTCTTGCGTTCATAGCATCAGCAATTACTTTTGTATCTAATCCAGTACCAGTAAATCTTTTAATTGTATCATCAACCATTTGTCTTTGTTCATACAAAGGAACTTTAGCAATCACAGCACTATCAATAGCATTAGAACTAACTCTTGCTTGTAAATTTGAATTGTAGGCAAAAACAATATTAGTGTATTGTGCTTCTGAAGATACGTTTTCTTTTATTAAAGCAAATGCTTCTTGCTTATCTTGTTCAATATTTTCTAAATCATGTCCACCCAATCCACTTCTTGCATCAGCTTCATTTTGGTTTAGTGCTTCTAGAAGCTTTGATCCATTCAGTAGATTTTGTTTTCTTACACCATCTAGATGTAAGGCACTAGCTTTTCTAGTCGTTCTACTCCATGCTTCATTTACAGATGGCCCTATAGCACTCCATACTTCTGATGGGAGTTTTGACTCTAATGCTTGCACATATTTTTGGCTATCATTAAAAACTGCAAGTTTATTATTGTCTGCCATTTTTCCTTGATGGGTATTAAAAGAATTACTAGCCGAATCCAAGGCATCCGTTACTACTGCTGATTTATAACTTGAAATAGCAAAGTTTTTATATCTTTCAATTGCTTGTCTTTTATTAGCTTGGTTCAATATTGATGGATTAAATTGATCTAATGAAACTTGATCAAGTGGCAGTACTTTTCCATCTTTGTCTGTTCTTGCTCCAATAATCTTACCTTGTTTTTCTGCTTCAAGATATGCTGTCTTAAGTTGTGCTTGGTCTACATCTGCTGTAATATTTCCAACAATCTTTGAAAGATTCAATGTAGCATTTGCCATATCTTTGGCACCAGTATCAGCTATACCAATATTTTGTATATAATTTCTTCTTTGTGTTGTTCTTTTTATTGCCATTATGTACTCATATATGCTTTAGTTCCCATTGCTACTGCTTGACCATATCCTTGTAGTTGAGCTGCTTTACCTTTTATTCTAGAGCCAGAGGCACTAATTTTAAATTGTCTTCGTTTGGAATCACCCATAAACTTAATGGATGACAAGTCAGCACTAGCAATTTTCTTTTCTGCTCTTGTAATTGTTTGTGTTGTTGGAGATAATACACTTACTCCTGATCCAGCAGTAGTTGCAAGTATAGAAGATAACTGCTCATTTAACTGTGCAGTTCTATTAATGGCTTGTTGATCTGCTTCAATACCAGCAATGTCAGCTTGTTCCAGTTTTTGTTGTGCTTCAATCTCATATGCTTTTCTAGCTTGGTTTGCACCAGCTATAGCAATTGCAGCACTTACTCCATATCCTACGGCACCCATTATACTTCTACCTCTAACATGACACCATTCAAAGTCAATGGTAATGGTTCATCTTGTGTTATATCCACTCTACCTAATTTACCCCACCCAAGTAAATACACTTCTTTTCTTTCTGTAACAGTTGTTGGCTCTTGTGAAAAGTCATCTGTTACTTGTCTTATCAGTATCTTTGTTCCACCAGCTTTGACATTTAATGTAGTAACTAAATCTAATACTGCTCTTACTATTCTTCTTCTCTGACCAACAGTAACGCCATCTTGTAGTTGTGTTTCAGGTGGTAAGGTAGTGACCAAAGGGGAAAATGCTAAACCTATTTCAACGGAGGATACTGCGTCATTTAAGGTTATCTGGCCACTACCATTCGTTGTAAAAGTTCCTAATGAATAATTACCAGATTTCACTTGGACTTGTGTATTTGGCAAATGACTAACAGTCCATGTTGTTATTGGTGATCCATTAGTTTGTTGTGAAGCACTATCAAGATGATAAGTATTATCTAAAAGCTCTAATGATGTAACAGTTGCAGAATTTATTGTTCTTTCGCATATACAAAAAATCTTTCTATTTACATTAACTATATTTTTAAACTGTCCGTTTGTTTCATATCTAACCCAACCCTGTACCTTTTCTTTTCTAATGGACATAAACACAGGTAAATGACCATCGCTATTTACTAAATATAGATAACCTTCCATTTGATCTGGTGCTTCTCTTTGTGCTTCTATTTCTACTGGAGTTCCTATTAAATGCTCAGACAATAAAGTTATAGCATCAGAATTATAGGCTTGTGAAATATCACTAAATATAAATTCTCTAATAGCACCTTTAGACTTTGTTAAAAATGCTATAGCACCATCAAATTCTTTTGGTTGTACTGATCCACTACCAAAACTTGTTTGTCTTCTTACTGTTATTGTACTTGGTGCAAGTGGTTTATTTTCAGATGTTGGTATAAATAGTTCTTGTTCTGAAGTAAAGATTGTTAAGAATCTAAAAGATTGTAAAGCTTTAATTTCAGATACTTGGGCTTCAGCAATTTGAATCTGTATAGAATCTGAATCTGCACCAGTACCAATATCAAAGTTTGTAAACTCACCAACTTTAGACATGAATAAAAAGTTTGGTAAATCTCTGCTACCACCAAATATTAATCTCTGGTCATGAAAAGTAACTGTTCTTGCATAACCTCTAGTACTACTAAATACTTGCTCAGCCCAATCTACTATCGCATTTGTATTAGCCAACGATCCTGAAAGTGTAGCAGTTACAACAGTAGCACTTGTAAATGCAGTAATCTTTGCATGCCTTACTACATTAGCACTATCTACTAATCTTATATAGGTATTTACATATGATGCACTAAAAGAACTTGCACTAGCTGTAAGTGTAACGGAGCCAGATGTACCACTTGGAGTTATTGTTGTGCTAGAAGCAACAAACTTAAAATAGGGTTGAAATTTTAGTCCATTACTTTCATCAAAATCATATGCTGAAATAGCAAAGTTTGTTGAACTTGTTCTTGTAATTTTTTGAGTTACCATATCTGGATGAGTTACATACATTGTATCTCCACTTTGAGATACAACAAGTGAACCTATCATAGATGATGTCCATGTCAGACTCGTTATAGTTTGTAATAATACAGTAGGATTTGATATATCAACTATTTTTAATGAATTTGCATAAAATAATAATATGTATGCTTCATCTTCATCAAAAATATAGGCTTCTGCCTGATAAGTTGCATTAGATAATGTTTGCAAATATCTCAGTCCAGGTCTTCTTGTAAGCCCACCTTGTGCTTTAAGTCTTACATTTCTAAGTCTAAATGCTCCATTTTTATAAGCATCAGAATCAACTCTAGATGATAAAAGAGGTGTAAGTTCTCCAGCTGAGAAATTTGTATAATATTGTCGTAATAAAGCCAATTATGATGTTTCCCCTTCTATTCTTGCAAACAGATTAGATCCTAGTCTTACTTTAGTAAATCTATCTAAAGCGACTTGTTGAGTTGTTGTTTGCTGAGAATCTCTTGCTTTTGCCATGCGAAACTGAACATCTGCTAAACTTTGATATGATCTTGCAATATCCCCTTTCCTTATGACAGATAAGGCAAGAACATTAGCAAGTCTATAGATTACCCATAAGGTAAATGGTGGTATCCAATCTTGTGTGGCAACTCTAAAGATATAATTAAGAACAACATCATCATTGATATCAGAGTTTATAAATATTTTGTCTTCATAGATATCATAGTTTTGAACTACTTTATCTACTGTAACAGTTTGAACTTGCACGACTTTTGGGTTTGTTGGAAGCTGATAAGCAGCATCCCACCGATCTAGTGGTGTGTCTGTAAGTCTTGCTAACTGTATTTGACCAGTAGCAAAGTTCCAGTTATGCATTGAAAGACAATCTTCAACAATATCTTCAAAGACAGTATTCATTACCAAAGCTTCATCTGTCGACTCTGTAAATGAAGAAAGTGGCTCCATACCAACCATAACCATGGCTCTTTGGGCTACCTCGATATCTGTCTTAGCTGTTGTAGGCATTGTTAATAACTAGGGCTGGATGTTTTCTTTGAACCTTTATTACCCATCTTTTTCTTTTTTTTATCTAAAACAGAATTATGTTTTTTCATGTCTTGCATACCTTTTTTATTATAAGGAAACACTTTTCCATCTCTAGTTTTTGGCATCTACTTTACTCCCTAATTTTGCATCTTTACCCCATGTAACAGTATAAACTGTACCATTAACTGTTCTAGTGGATGATTGAGAGGAAGTGGCCTTTACAGCCACCTCCTTTTTAGTTATTGGTTTTTTGGCCATTATCTACTATCCGAAGTCATGCTAACAATATCAGCAAGATCAATTGCTGAGCCATCATTAGAAACTACTGTAGCTATACCAAAACCATTACTTGCATTGATAAATATTACATCGCCAACATTCATTTCATTGACTAATGCATTGAAGTATCCAGCAGTATCGATTGTATTGAGGTTATCACCTGTTGATTTATAGTTCCAGATATGGAAGCCATTACCAGCATAAGAAACTAAACTCAATTTTGTTTGATCTAACGCCATTTTTAACCCCCTATTTCTTTAACTCTAATTCAAACACACCCTCAGCATCAATAAGAACAGAGTTCATCTGCATTTTATTTAAAATAAAATAGCTGTCCTTATCGTTGTGATATTGCATGTTTGAAGAAACATCTTTACCAATCGCATGTGCTACTGCATCTTGATGATATGCAAAACATTCTATATGCGTGGTACCAGCTGCTCCAGAACCATTAGTTTGTGTTAAACCACCAAAAGGCATCCACATAAATCCGAGCCATCTTTTAGCAGTCATTCCTGTTGGATAAGGCAAGTCATTCTCTCCTACAAACTCTGCTCTTGAGAATTGATCTAATGCCATGAGTTGTGACCATTGCTCCCATCCAACAATAACAAATCTTCTTCCATCATCAGGAACGTCATTATTACCAAATTTTTCCATTAACTCTAACGCCCAAGCTAATGTTATACCATTGGTTGTTTCATCGTGTGATGATGTGGTTGTTGTCATTTGAGCAAGTATCAACTCATCTGTTTTCCTACCTAGTGCATATGCACCAGACTGTTGTGCTACAGTCATCTCATCGTGATTAATTCTTAACTGATCTAGGTCATCAACCCATTCACCAGCAAAGAAATCCTCGACAGTAACTGACACATTAGTGTGAGCAAGATTCATAGGTGCTATATTACCATGCCTTGCTTTAGTGGTAGCAAATCCCTTACCGATCTTCTGAAATGTGGTTTTGTTCTTAACACCATTACGAGTTCTTACTGTATTTCTCAGTTTAGAACCCATACGCTGATAAGCCATATGAACCCCAGCTTCAAACTCCTCGATAAAGGAAGTACTAATTGATGGTGTAGCCATCGCTATCTCCTTTAAAAAAGTTTAAGTTACATTTTCATCAGTAGGTTATTCGCTTACCTCATCGTTATTGAAGTTAATCCATGCCTGGGCTTCTTGAGTTGGTTTACGAGCCTTCTATATATATAAAAACAAATTTATCTAAGATTGTTAATTCACATTAGTTTTTTGTCTTGCTAATTGTGCAGATACTTGTCTTACCTTGGCAATATGTGCTGGATCACCACCATTCTTCCAATACTTTTCATCTGCAATCATAGCCTTTAGATCATCTTGAGTAACTGCTTCTTGAAACTCTGTAGTGTTAACCATATTAAATTTAGGCTGACCATTAAGCTCCATTAACTCCTCAAAGCATTTAACCATATTAGCACTAGCTGGAATGTTTGCAAAAGCATTATAGGCAGTTTCACTTAAATGACTATGAGCCCAAGTATCTACTCTTTCTAATCTTCTCTCTGCATGTTCGCCAAGAGCCTCACTCTCAACATTCCAATCAGGCCCACTTTGAGCAGAAACAGTATTATATTCAGCGATCAACTCATTGAACTCATTATTATCTAAACCATATTCATGTGCTTTATCCCTAAACCAGTCAACCATAGGATCATCTTCTTGAACTACAAGTTCTTCACCTTCTTTACTTTGAAGTTCTATTTTATAATCAGCTGGACTTATTGGGGCGTTTTTTTCAGCTTCTTCATTAATTTCTTTAATAAGTTCTTCTTTAATCTCATCACGTCTAGTATGAAACTTTTGCTCCAAACTTTTGTAACTTGAAGCCAATTGTTCTGGTGTTTCAAACTTAGTGTCGAGCCACTCTGGTCTTTCTTGAGTTTGTTCAGTTGTGACTTGATTTTCCTGTCCTTGAGCTTCTTGCTGAACTTCTTGGTTTTCTTGCTCAGTTGTTTCTGTATTGGTGCTTTCATTGCTGTTTGTAATTGTTTCTTGCTCATTACTCATTGTTTCTCCCTTTATTTAGCAATCCCACTTTCTTAATGCTTTATTTATACGACTATTTGGATCATTTGCAACTTTTTTACTTGTAAGCTTTTTCTTCATACCCATCATTCTTTTACAAAATGATCTTCTTCGAGCAGCTGCCTTTGGGCTTTTCTTAGCTTCTTTTGCAGAAACTGGTCGTTTAATATTCTTCCCTTTACGCCTAAGACTAGCACGTCCTTTGGCATTAAGTCCTCCTGATGGATTCTTTCCTTCTTTTCTTTGCCAAGCTGGAGTCTTTGCCATTTTTTAAGTCCTCGCATAGGTTGGTTTCTTACCACCACTTGCTGGATTTGTAGATTTTTTTCTTGCTACTGCTTTTTTCTTATCACTTTTACTCATAGCTTTTGCCTTTGCTGATGGTACACATTTAGGGTATCCACGACCATCTCCCATCTTTCTACCACAAGGAGGATGTTTGCCATCTTTCTTAGTAGATATATCAACCCACTTCTCATTGAACCACTTTTTTAAACTCATTAAGCGTACTTACCACCCATCTTTTTATACTGCTGAACAAGTTGGCCTGATGCATATGCACTTGGCCACTTCTTTACTCTGGCTTTAACAATAGCCATTGCTCTTTTATATAATTTAGGATTTGTTGGTTTCGCCATGTTTTCTCCCCATTTCTGTTCTAGCTTTGATCATTGCAACTACCCATCTTTGTCCCTCAAAGTGTGCAAGACTTTCGATTCCCAATCCAGCACCATGTACATTATTCGTTGTAATGTTTTCAAGGTATTGGAGAAAAGACTTACCAATACCCGTAGAGAATAAAGCATGGGCTTTACTATTAAGATCAATTTCAACTTCTGTAGGATATTGCCTTCCATCTACTGACTTTACTGCTCTTTCTTTGTTCATCGTTGCATACCTTGTTGGTTCATAAGTTGCATTGCCATTTCAATATTTTGCTGTACTTCGTTTTGTTTTGCAAGCAATGCTTCTTTTATACCAAACTTGGATGCTAAATATTTAATTACTTCTTGCTGATTATATAAAGCTGGTGTTATCTCTGGCCCAAAGGTGCCAGCAACAGTTTGTTGAAATCTTACAAAGTCTGCGACATCTTGTTGATCTTGAGCCCTCAATAAAGGAGATACTGGAACTATTCTAATATTTCTACCATCAATCTGTGGAAGCTCAAGTAAACCTTGTTCTTGGTATATAGCTACCACTCTTTCAACTAACGGATGTAAAAATTCTTTTTGCATACGACCAGCTACTGCACCCATATCTCTTGCTACATCAGCAAGTCTTTCAGATACTTCTGTTGCTGATAATGGTGTTTTTGCATTTGCTCTTGTATCTAATTCATCTATAAATAATGCTTTTCTTACATTTCTTCTCATGTCTTCAAGTATGAGTTGACCAACATCAAATCTTGCTGGACTTTGTAATGATTCTAAACTAGAGCCAGGGGATCGTGGTATAAAGGTTCCAGGTTGAATTGTTATGTTATCAGGATTAAATACACCATCATCATCATAGACATATGCACCACCTATAGCCATTTCAGCATTTTCTAGTATAAGTTGTACTGTAAGATTTAATGTTTTAATTGCTGGCATTGCCTGTAAAACTGGCCCTCTGCCCCACACTTCAAACCCAGACTTAGACCATCTTGTTGTAATCCAAGGAACGGAACCTCTGCCTTTTAATGTTGCTTTTTGTAAAACAGCTTTATCTGTGTCAGAAATCAAATAGTAAGTATACTCATCCTTAAATTTATCTTCACTATCATACATAGTTGCTTCAATAAGTTTTGTCTTTCTTCTTGGATCACGTTTTTGAGCAGCTTCCATTTCTTTTGTATATTTAGCATTGGGATATCGTTGCTTGACTTCAGTAATATCACACTCAGTCATCCATCTAAACCAGCTATTAACTGTATCCATGGGGCCTGGGAGGAGGGCAAGATTAGTTGGGGGTACTGCTGTAAAATGTAGATCACCTACAAAACGACCAGACTCAACAAGCATATTCATTGTACCAATGCCTAAATCTTGCAAGCCCTCATGGAACTCTGCATTAAAATTACTATTTCTTAATCCTTCGTGTAGTATTTCAGTTATATTATCTAATTCAGAAAGTAAGTCTTTTGTTATTTGTTCAGGAGGATACTCTGGCCCTGGCATTAATGTAAAAGCTCTACCATTGGGAGGAAAGAATCCCAATTGTAATCTTGAGGCAAAACGAGGCAATCCAGTTACAGCTGTTTCATCAAATATATTTTGTGTTCTTCTTTCTCCAGAGAACTCACCATAGAAACTTTCTCTTTGTGGCATCACAAAGTCATATATTTCTTCCCATATATCTGTCCAATTATGCCACTTACCTAAAGCTCTTTTGTACTGAGCCATGACTTTTTTGTAGTCATCATCGCCTTTACCACCAGCTTGACCTACTGGACTTGCATCACCAGTATATTCATCTCTAATCATTTGTTTGAATCACCCATAAATTTTCTTCTATAACCTCCGAACCCTTCCATATCTTCTCCTTGCAAAGATTTAGCTCCAAATAGGTTCGATTTTATTTTTCTCTCTCTGTCTAACCTTTGGTCTTCTTGCATTTGTTTTTCCTTTGCCAGTCTTTCTTGCTCTGCTTTTTTTTGAGCTTCTAGAGCTGGGTCTGGTGGTGGTGCCGATGGTGTTCTCAGAAAGCCCATGTTCTTCTCCCTTTTGTTTAAAAATGACTTGTCCACCTCTTTTTAGCAATTCACAATATAATTGATAAGGTGTAAGTATAAAAATATTTCTAATATTACATAAATGCTTTATAAAACTAACACAATATAAGAGTCTTGGGAGCCAGATTGGATAAGATGTAGCTTCATATTCTATACATGTACACTCAGACATCATAAAAGCTATTAATTCATTGGCATTTTCCCCTTGTAAAGCAATAAAATTAAATCCTTGAGTTGTAAATTCAATTTTTACCCATTGATCTAGCTCTGGAAAGTACTGAACAGCAAAAGCATGACTAAATTTGGGATGTTTTTTAGTAAAAAATTTCCAAATTCCTAGATTTGGACTTTCACAAAAGCAAATTATCCATTTCATAATGCTCTTAAAGACCTTCCTCGTTTTCTAGTTCTCATTCTATCAAAAGGATTACTTACCCTCTGGACTATGGTAGGGGTTTTTGGTGTATTTAAACCAATAACAACCTTTTTCCCCTCTCCACCCCCAAGAAAAGCGTACTGTAGGGCATCATGTATGTGGGAAAACCTATTCTTTTCTGGTTTATCTTCATACTTTTCATTACCCATATAATAAATTCTTTTATATTGATAACCTCCCTCAAAGCCAGAGATAAGATTTGTACATGTTGGAGATATAAGTAAAGACGGATAGCCCTCTGACATCCTATTAATAACACCTTCTACTGCTTCTATGCGAACTGATATATCATTACTTGGAGCTGGATAAGCAGCTATACCACATGCTCTCATTATCATAAAGGGAGTATGCTCAGATGTTTGAGCCATTTGATTACCAGCTGGATCTCCAACAAACTTATAAGTTAGTTTATCCCATTCGTTCTTTGCTATTTCTTTTTTAAGATATTCAGCAAAACGTGTAGCTCCCATATCTTTGCCAATAACCTCATGGAAAACAATCCATCGACCAGCATGTATATTCTGACAGAATATAGCACTAGGAGTTCTGCCAAAATCTAAACCAACAATTACATCTACTTCTTTCTTTGGCTCTAAAGATTCCGTAGATACATGTGTATCTTTTCTAAATGTAGGATAAACTTGTTTACCATCCATAATAGTTTGGTATTCATTCAATACATAAACTTTGACCCAACTTGGGGATTTACCCAATATAATCTTATCATAATATTGTGCTTGTAGGTTCTGTCTATTTTCAGAGTGTGGATTAGCCACATAGCCAACTAGATTGCCATTTTCATCTTTATTCTCTTGCATTGCACCAGCTTGAGAGAAAAAATTCCAATCATCAGGTTTTACCATCAGTAACTTTTCTTCTTGAGTTAGATACTCAGGTACAGGAACTTCTCCACTAACAATACCCCACCAATGAGATTCATCAGGACTATTGGTATCCATAATAACACCATACCAACTTGGGCCACCCTCTCTCATAGATGGAAAACGACCAACTCTCATTGTGCAAGCATCAACTATACTTTTTGATATTTCTCTAGCTTCATTAATCCAAACACCAGTAAGTTCTAAAGATAATAGCTTTTTTACATCTTCAGATTTATCAAGAGCCAGAAATATAACTTCAAGTTCTACTGTAGTTTCATCAGGTAAAGCAAAGCAAATATTATGAGTGTAGGGAGGACTCCAAACAAATCTGCCTAGATCATCACTAAACCAATCTCTCCAAGTCTTGATTGTTGTTGTTTTAAGTTGAGGATTTGTATTTCTAATAATAGCCCAACGACTTCTTCTTACCTTCTGATCATTAGGTTTTTGCTTAATAGCTTTCCTCATGATCTCCATGCAACAAGTAACTGATTTACCACTACCTACTGGCCCTCTGATACCACGAACAAAGGAACCATCTTTCATAAAAGATTTAGCAACGACCCCAGGTGGTTTGTAATCCAGATTCATCCTAGTAACAGTCTACGTCTTGCTCCACCACCTTGAGATAACAAGCCACGTCTAGCAGCTGCACTAACACCAGTAGTTGTACTGTCTGTTTTATTCTGTGTTTGAATTTGTGATCCAGCTGTTCCTACATTACCAGATTCAGAACCATTATCACTTCCAGCAACATCCTTTAATGCTTCGGTTGTGTATCTTTGAGTTTTTGGATCAAATGTAACTCCAGTACTTCTTCCTATTGGATCAAAAGCACTTTCACCAGAAAATCTGCCTTCCCTTACAACACCACGATATTGACCATCACGATCAAAGACTGCATTACCACCTTTACGAAGTTCACCAGCTTGTTGTCGAAAAGCCAAACTTCTTACAAAACTCGCTGGTCTACCCAAAGGAAACATAGCCTCTCTCATGTTAAGCACAGAATTGCCACGTTTTTGTCCAGTAAAATCTTCAGTTGAAGCTCTTTCTTCTAA
>TARA_R100000654_G_scaffold11108_5_pt1 | contig 24543 bp, 22 predicted proteins | sample TARA_R100000654 | Tara Oceans TARA_R100000654 (sample SAMEA2622473) | marine metagenome | biome: marine biome (ENVO:00000447); feature: surface water layer (ENVO:00002042); material: "saline water (ENVO:00002010), including plankton (ENVO:xxxxxxxx)" | depth 5 m
CCTTACTGATGGTGTATCCTTGATTCTGCGCTTGCCAAGAGCAGTTTCAAGCTCCTGTATTTCATCTGACAAGGTTTTCAGTCTAGCTCTATTTGTCTCTGCAGAATCTATATCTACAACGCCAGCGTCAATCAACTGCACGGTGAGGGCATCAACTTGATTTCTCATTGATGTAACTATCTCTTGCATCTCTGGAGAAAGGTTGTTGATCCCTTCTCCCCCTCTCATCGCGCTGTCTAGGTTCTGATAAAAAGCATCATTGTCAAAATCAGCACTTTTGTTTTCTTGTTTTAGCTGCTGATTGAACTTGGCAATTGTTTGCTCAATGACACTAGAGCCCTTAGCCACATTTGCTTGGCTCTGTTCTTTCTCTGCAAAAAGAGACTTTGGGAGAAACCTCCTAGCCAAAAGAACAGACCTTCTAATTCTTTCTGCCGCATTTGCTAGACCTTTACCTCTAACAAAAAGATCTTGATCCTCAAGGGACTCTTCAGTCACTGGTGTGGGGGCGGGGGCCTCTGCTTCAGTTTCTTCCTGAGTTTGTGCTTCAACATCAGAAGCGTTGGGATCGTCTTGCTCTTCAGGGTCAACTGCGACGTCAGGAACCATATCCGTCAGTCGATCTGTCTCCTCCTGCAATGCTGCCTCTGCTCTATCAGCATCTTCTTGAGCTCTCTGCTCAGCAGAGACAGGTTGATAATTATCTATTATATCTTCAATACGAAGCTGAAGCTCGCTTAACTGGTTAGCTTCTTTTTTGACAAGCCTAGAATCTATTGCGTTAGCTATTTTTCTTTTTAGGTCTGCTTCTTGACTTAACAGAGCATACAACTGCTTTTGAGTTGACAAATCGGCATCCTCAGGCACACTGTTTATGATATCCGCAGTTTTATTTATGTCCTCAACTTTAGCGTCATACTGTTCCTTTGTTATTTTACCCTCAGCCAAATCTACCTGAGCCTTTGCAATAGCCAAATCTCTGACCATAGGGGGTCTGAAAGAATTAAGACCCTGCATAAGCTCATCAGAGAACGTAGACCTAGGATCCATTGCTCGAACAGCAGTAGGTGCGCCAATGAAAAATCCGCCAATAGCTTCGGCTGCAGATGATTTAGCAATTAACTTATAATATTCTTTTGAAAAAAATTCAGGAGTTTTAAACTCTCCTGAGTTCTTAGAGGCGTTCCAAAGTCTTTTTGCATTGACTTCAGCAACAGCCTGAAGAGCACCTGTTTCTGCCTCGGCGAGAGAGCCAGAAGCAAGAACCAAAGTGCCTCTTGCTAGAGCAGACTGTACATCTTGTTGTACAAACTCAGTAAAGCTTTTGTTTACAGCCCTTCTGTTCAATGCCCTGAAAGCAAGCTTTGATAATAAGCCGTCTCTGTTGATAACATTTCTAAAACCCAAATCCTCTAAAACGGCAATCACCAAGGCCAAAGGTGCTTTGTATAAATACTTCTCCTCTTCAGGTACATCCTGCCACTCTTCCCCCTGCATCTCTCTATCTGCAGCCTCCATCGCCTGGATCATTAACGCCCCTCGTGTAACAAACTTTCCACCTGGCAAGGCAAACGCTGGAATAGATCTGGCGGCACCAAACACCCCTGTTGCCACAATACTCTCTTCTTGCAATCTCTGAATGTACTGTTCAGTCACATTTGGCGTTTGAAAAACAGAAGATACTCTTTTGCCCATTTCGGTAATATCAGCCTTTATATCTCTCTGTTGCTCAGTTAGCCTGGCTGTGGCATCTTCGTCTTCACCAATTTTGGCGATACCAAAGCCTATATCTGTTAGGATTTTAAGGCCACCACCAATAAGATCTTCATTTATTCCGCTAATAAACGAGTTGTAAGCCCCCCCAAGAAAGTTTCCCTCATCGGCCTTTTGCTCTGCATACCTTTTAGCTTTCTTCTGTAATGAAGCACCTTCTAATGAAAGCTGACTAGCTCGTTTATTAAATGCAATAACATCGTTGTTATAGTCCTCCTGTAAGGCTTGAAACTTTATGCTTTCCTCTTCATTCATCTCAATAAGAGATGCCATCATATCTATTTCTTCTTTTTTAGATATCAAAGAGTCTTTCTGAACATTAAATTGATTTAATGATTCAATAAACTCATCATTTTCTTGTCTTAGAGCTTCGTCGTTCCTGTATACAGGGGTCGATGTTTCAAGAGTTTTTGCGATGTTGCTGATTAGTTCCTTGTCTTGAACCATGTTCTCAGACATCCAAGCACGAATCTCTGATGCTGTTTGAATCTTTTGTTCTTCAGACTGCATACCCCTTGTGGGTCTAGCCTCTCTTGACCGAACACTTCCAGGAGCTCCGATCTCAGAAAACTGAGCCATAGAAACAGGTCTAGGGTCAAATGAGAATCGAGCTCGCTTCCCATTTGGCGCCTTTACAGACACCACGTCCTGCCCAGGCAAAGCCAACGTAGCCTCGCTGAACTCAAATCCAAAGTCATTGAAATCAGCGTTTAGCTGTTGCACAGCAGGCTCTTCTGTCAGGCCAACTGTCTGAGCGTCAACCCTTTTGAGTCTTTCTCGAAACGGCTTGTCCAACGAAAACAGCTCCGAAGAACCATCTTCCAATACGGAATCCGTATCTTTTTTTTTTACCCCCATCAACACGCTGAAATCATCAGCACTTTTCTGATATCCAGCGTTAGAAAACATAGTATAGGCGTCACCGAGAGCCTGCTCATCTGTATTTATCAATTCGACAAACTCCTCAAATGATTTCGTATACCCCCCTTGCTGAAACAGCTTGTAAGCGTCTTGCTGTGCCTGTTCGTTCATTCGTCTAAAATACTATGTTCTCAATATCCTGAGGTATCAGGTGTTTGATCGTTAGGAGTTGAAGCTCCACCCGTAGCGTCGTCCGCTCGACTCATCGCTGCTGCAGCCAGGATGTCTACATCCAAGAAAACAGACTCACCGTTAGCGAGCTCAATCTTACCATACAAATCTCTCAATGCAGCGTTGATTTGCTTTATGGCAGAAGAGCCATTTGAAGTGGCGGGGTTCAGTACAACAAGAGGGATGGTTTGCCCTCCGACAGTAGAGCCCGTCTTACCCTCCTTGAGCGGTCTTATCACGTTCTTCAGAGCTATAGTTCCGTCTGGCCAGAAGGCAAAGTCAACTGGGTTGACATCTATCTTAGTGCCTGGGTTTTCTGGGTCGTCTATACGAATAGTTTTGCCCTGAGACTTGAATTCAGACAGGGTGTACTCAAAACGAGTTGGATCGTCAGGAAGCTCTACCGCAGTCGTAGTTGGGATGAGACCCATCAAGAAGTTGTAAGCCGCGACTCTATTCGATTCAACGCTCAAATCAACATTACCTGTACTCTGTGATGTATTCTTGCTCGTAATCTTAATGACGTTTTTGAATGGATTTGGAGTAAAGACTTGTTCAACTTCAACCTTCTCAAAGATGTTAGCGAGCGCTTCATCGTCCGCGTCCAAAGCAGCATTTTTGAGAGCAAACAGAATATCGTTAACTGTTTGTTCAGCAGTGCTTTCGTTTTGTTTTTTCAAAAATTCAGAAGGTGTAACCACACCATCGTCATTCTGAGCGTTGTTGTTTATCAACTGCTCATAGTTATTACTTCCAATATTGATAGCGTCTGAAAGTCTGGTCGGGCTCAAGTCCGCAACAGCCCTAGCCTGCCTGTCAGCTCGATTCTTTTGGTCTGCCGTCCTCGTGTCGGTAGTTCTAGTTGTTTGGGCCTGTTCGTAGCGTTCAGAGTTAAGTATAAAGACTTTTCTCCCCTCTTCGTTGAGCCTTGCTACATCAGACTCATAACCCTCTGGAGCTAACCCAGTTTGAATGTATGAGTTTTTTACTTCTGAACTTGTACCAATATCTTTAGCTAGCGTATCAAAAATCATTCTTCTAAAATCAACACCATCCTTACCTGTCCTGTCAATGTGAGTATCCCAATACGCGCCAGCATCTTCTTCATTCCATTTGCCTGTCCTAGTCTTAATCCAGTTGTAAACATCATCGGTTCTAGCAAAGTCTTCCAAGGGGATAGACTGAGCTGGCTTGACATTCGCCATGAGTATGTTTGAGCCAAGATTTATGTGAGGCATGTCGAAGATCGGTATCTCCTGCTCTGATCTCGCTCCATTTGCCATATCAATAGGCTTTGCCACTACATTACCGTCGGTGTCTATCCTTATCGTTTTAGGGTCATATCCGCCAGTATTCAAGTAAGATAGAGTTTGTTGGGCGCCAAGGTATTCGTCATTTTGAAGCTCTAGATCTTGATCTAAATAAAAGTCTTCAGCCCCACCCTCAGCATCTCTTATCATGATGTCCATGTAGGTGTTACCTTGTCCTTTGGCAGAGGCGTTACCATATGTATCTTGATAATGCTGTTTCGCAGACTTAATCATGTTGCTCAAGTTGGCAACATCGTTTTCGTATCTACCAGGATCTCTATCGTAAGCACCGCTATCAAATGTAGATTCAATAAAATCTCGATACATGTTGATGGCGTCTCTGTGTGCGTCATACACCTGACCTAGCTGCTCACCGTGAATATCTATGGTAGCCTGCTTTTGCTGTCTTTGCTGCTCTTGCAGTAACCTCTTGGCCAACGTTTGCTGGTCTAAAGATCTTGTCTTAAAACCTTCAATACGTTTTTTATACTCAGCTATAGGGTCTACTGTAGAACCAGAAGAAAAAACTCCGTTCAATGACGAGTAATCAATGGCCATCAGTCTTTGAATTGAGGTTTAGACAAAAGATTCTTCAAAAACTTCAACAGACCCTTGGGGTTGTTATCTTCTATCAGCTTCTCCATTGTATCTGCCTGCTTAGGATTGAAGACAAGCTCACCTCCAGTAAGCTCTGCCTCCTTTGTCCCGTCCTCTTCGTCGATAACCGCCTTTTTGTTGGTGTCATGGTTGAACTCACCCTCAGTCTTGAAGCCCTCTTCCCCCATATACTTCATGCCCATAGCACCCTCTTCAGTTTCTTCAACTTCTTCAGTTTCTTCAGTTTCTGGAGCCTCCTCTGTGTCTGGAGCCTCTTCTGTGTCTGGAGCCTCTTCTTTGTCTGGAGCTTCTTCAGTTTTTGCAGCAGCTTTTTCTTCCTCTTGCCGCTTGTTATAATCCGCAATGGCTTGTTCTATGATCTTTTTCAAATTGTCATCGTCAGCAAGCACATCAAATTTCGTGTATGGAGTCTTTTTAATTCTATCCATATAGACAGACATAGGGTCAAGCAAGGAAGATTGACTATTTCCTCTTATAACGGCCATCATTCTGTTTAATCTATCTATAGTATTTAATTCACCACCATGCTCGTATTTTCTTATTCTGCCACCATTGGCTAAATCCGCAAGTGGGTCAAAATTTTCTTCTAGCATTACACCTCCCATACCACTTCCACCAGCAGGAGAAAGACCAAGAGTGCTTAAGTCGTTTTCATTTGGGGTAAGCATTTCCTCTGAGTCAGTGCCAGGGATGTCTTTCTTTCCAGTCAAAGCTCCAGTAAGTCCGCTTGCTGCAGTGTCCATAAGGAAGCCTGTCAAAGCTTGTCTTCTAGCACTTTGTGCAAGCCTTTGAGCATCTCTACCACGTCTAGCATTTAATTCTCCAACTCTTTCAAATGCCTGACCTCTTTCTATTTCAGCTTGCATCTGCTCATTGAAAGCATCTACATTTGATGTCTCAGTATCAGTGGCGACACGCCCTAAAGCCTTCGCTGCACTTCTGCGCTGAGTTAAACCAGCAAGAGCATCTTTTCTAGCCATATCACCCATAGCACCAGACTTTGACATAAGTGCCATTCTAACTCTAGGGTCCATAGTTCCTGTAGCAGAAGTAGCTAAAGCCTGCTCTCTAGCCTCTGCAGAAGCAGCTTCACCTGCTCGACTAAGACTGTCTTCGTATGCGTCTGTGAAATACTTAGAAAACTTCTGCCTTTTAGGTGCAAACTCAAGTTCACCCCTACGGGCTCTTTCAAGCATAGCTCTCCCTCTTCTAGCATCGGCTTGTCCTCTAGCTTCATCCATTCGTCCTTGACGCTCCATATCGGTAGCGGCACCCATCTGCTGGATCATACCAGGCAAACCTGAAATAGCAGTTAAAAGAAAAGGGGCTAAAGCATAGGAAACACCGTCAAGATGCTCAAATAAGCTTATAATAACGTTAAATACTTCCATATCGACAAAGATAGTAATTATAAGAACAATTAGGTAAACTCCGATTCTGTCACATCAACAGACACAGCTGATATTTCAAGTGCATATGGTTTTTTTCTATTAGACACAGAGGCATCTAAAATATTCCCGTTATACGTCAAATCTAATATGGCAAACTTATCTCTTAATTTATCTCCATAAATAGATGGATTAGATTTTACAACTAACAGTGAATTGCTTGAAACGTTAGGATGATTTTCAATGATTGCTTGTAGAACAGTGATACCTTCAATTGAAGCTATTGCTTGATATTCTTGTAGATCTAAAATAGAACTGCCAAATAAATCTACCCCATTATTTCTAGCAATAAATCGAATTGTATTGCTGCTTAAAATCTTATGCGGGATAAGATAAATATTTTCAAACCCAAGAGAGCGTTGAAAGTCTTGAGTGCCTGTAGGAAACCTTGTATTCAGAGATACAGTTTCACTAGTAATTTTTGTTGAATCAAAAGCACTTTCATAAGAATTTAGATTGAATGCAATCTGTGATATATTGTTTTTAAACTTAATGTCTACGCATAAAGCTTCAGATCCAGCTACATCAAAATTTTCATCTACAATATTGCCTTTGACATCTGTAAACTTTCCAACAGGATCTGTAACTACCAAACCATTTATAAGACCTATCGAAACGTACTGTGAGCTAGCTTCTATTGAAGATCTACCTATCTCTGAATATTCCGTGTCTTCGTATACTTTCCATCTATTAATATTTGTTGACTCATTTTTTGTCGTAAGACGACAAGCCACAGAAAAATCGTGAGATGGCTCAATAGATATGGTATTAAAATTCTTGCTCTTAAATAGATCCACATTAAATACAGATCGCAATTGAGACAAAAATGCTCTATCATAAAATTTAGAAAAAGTAAGATTCGATACGTTGTGTCTGTACAAAACATCATTCGAAGTTCCTTCTGAAATCTTGTAACTAACAAAGTCTTTAGCTACATGTCCATAACAAGTGGGCAAAAAAGAATATCTAGTAATCCAACCCGTTTCAGAAGCAGCATCGTAAGCTATAGTTACTGGAGCATTATTACTTAAAAGCGCAACAGAAGGTAGGTTGACGCCTGGTGTAGTTAACTCAGGAGCTTCAGATGAAGAGTCAAAATGTGACGAGTCAGGTGTTTTGATAGTAACTAAAAATTGATCATTAACGGGGTCATAACCGCCGATGATCCTACATTTAGAGTTTCTAACTTCTTGATTACCAGACGTTATAGCACTATTTACCTGAATAAATACTTTATCAAAAAATTCAATCATATTTTGATCAGATAGAATCTTCATAGACCCTGTAGGTGATATTGAAACCACTGAAAAGCTATTCCTATCTGAAAAATAAACGTTGTCATTTGCTACCACAACCGACTCTGCATGACCAGCGGTGCCTACATCGTCAACAAAATATCTTGGTGAACTTAAAACCCTGGCGCTACTAACCAAATCGTCTGTGCCATCAGCCTTAGTTGTCATAGACTTGGCAACTTGCAATAAAGAACACTTAGATTCTTGCATTGATACCATCTCGTTGCCTATAGAGACTATATAGTTTATGGCACCATAGTCTATGTCCAAATCAAAGAAGTTAATATCTAATGGAGAGAAGAAAGTGTAAAAGATATTACCAGACTGTACGTTTGTCTTTTCAGAGAATGTGATAGACGCCTCGTGTCTTCTCTCTTCTGCATCAGGATTGTAGAAATGCATCTTGCCATAACCCTTAGATTGAGACCTGTATAGGTCTGTTACAGAGTTACTTTCTAGATAATAGTTAAGGAAGTTCGACTGAGATGAAGCTCCCGCTAAATCATTGTCAAACTTAATTAAGTCTTCAAATTGATTGCTATCAGAATTAAAAAGTTGGAAGTTTACAGGCAAGCCTCTGAAGAATACATCGCCATACTCAATGACAATATTTGTGTTGGAATGCTGATACCTTCCTGCGGCAGGGTTAAAAGACACAGTCCCCCCATATGGAGTTTCGTAGTAAGCCTGAAGCTCATCAGACAGATCGTTTTTATAGCTTGTAATTTCAAACACACATCTATTTCCCCACTTGTCTGTGCCAGCCCTTATATCAAGAGCGGTAAATCCGTTTGCTTCTCTGTTGTTTCTTAGAACCACAAACGACCCTGTCCTTCTCAAAATTGGATTCTGCGTCTCTGCATTAAGATTTTCAGTGACATCTGCCTCATCAAGAAAAGGGTGCTCATCTTGATCTTTTAAAAATTCCTCTTGACCAACAACATCAAAGACCGCTACATCATCAGCCCATACCCTAGAGGTTTCATCATCGTAGTAGCTCAAAACCCTTAGCTTGTCGCCAGGTGTAAATCTATAAAGCGTAGTCTCACCAGTATCTTGATCGCGAGCCCCGTAAGCATTGCTGTAAGATATGCTTTTCCTTTGTAAGTAGTTCAGCGATACGTATATCTTATCCTCCGCGCCAGTAGGTTGATTTTCATTAATAAACGCACCACCAGAGGAATACTGAATAAATCTGCTGATCTTAGAAGCAGGGGAGTACACTATCTTATATCTCTCTGCCCAACTTGGTGGCGGATGCAAGAGTTTTTGACGTATAGATACTGGACCTTTTGTAGCCCCTGGAAGATTTCTTTCTTCATCTGAATAGCCAGGGACGTAAACACTTTCAATAGGGAATACCGTAGAAGCCCTGCCCCTTTGGTCGTAATACACCATTCCAAAATCATGAGTATCTCTTGTTTTAAAAGAGCCTATTGATGATCCCATAGTGCCTGTCTGAAGGATAGAACCTAAAGAGTTGAAAGGGGCAGACTTTAAATCTTCAATACCAACCTTTCTGTCTATATTAGGTGTACTTTCATTTGCACTATAGATGCTATAAGCTGGAATGGTATCTCCTTGAAATAGATACTCGCCCTTAAATGTCAGATAAGGCATGTTGTCCACCAACCCTACTAACGTACTAGACCATACAGAACCATACTTGTTAGAACACGCAACATTAGGTCCAGTAAATTCTAGCTGATTATTTATATTACCAGTCTGTGCGATTCTATATCTCTCCCCTAGCTCAAAGCTAAACTTCTGATCGTCAGAAGCGCCATCAACACCAGCTCCACCTGGACCAGCAGCGCCATCGACAACACTTACATCCGCGCTAAAAAAATTCAAGGCCCCACCCGCCGTAGGAGAAAGACCGAAAGCAATAGAAATGCTGTCTACAAACCCCTGCCAACAGTTAGAGAATGAAGTTGAAACACCACCAGCTTCGGATGGCATCAAGAATTGAACAACGTTGTCATAAGTGTATGGTAAACCAATACCTTCTACTACTGACGGCCCCTGTATTTCAGCTAATAAATCTGTTTCTTCGTTAGAATTTAAAGACGGTATATCTAAAGAATAATAATCTATAACACGAGTGCCTGTAGCTGGATTATTATTGTTTATTGCTGCCTGATTAAATACAAACCATTCTGCTATAGGCGCTGGGATAATAGATCTACCGCTAAGAGATGTTGAACCGAAGCCACTAGGAAAGTTAGCACCGCCATCACCTATGGGTCCAATAGTAGATATATTTACTGGGCTTCCATCCTTTTGTCTGTGAAAAGCTGGCATAGTAGCTCCAGGACCTAAATCAAGAGGCACCATAGGCCAAACTATTTTTGCTACAGTATTAACTCCGAAATTAGTCAACCCCCATAGCGTTTCCGTAGAGTCAGATATTGCTATTGATGGTGATACATTAGTGTTTAATCTTATATGACCCCTACCCTTTACGGGCCTTGGCAAACAAGTGACGAAATCTTCTTTGGTGATATTCAACTCATCAACGATCATTCTAACAAAACGAACGCTAGACGTTTGAGGGTTAGTTTCTCCCTGACTATTAAAAAACAGAACCCCAGTGTTTGCGTCACTTACTGATTCAAAAGAGAATTTTACATTACCTGATTTAAGGATAACAAATGCAAGAGGATGATTTCTGTTTCCAAATCTATCAACGACACAACTTATAAGCTGAGAGTTAAGGTCTGTTTGAGCTATCCTATCTCCAGATTCAATACCAGTGACAATATTGTGATCGAGCACGACAGGATCACCTATGTTTTCTACCCCAGGAGCTTCTATAATTGACATACCTATAGGGCCTGAATCATCTCCAGTAAGTATTTTTGAAATATTAAGACCCAGATCATCAGCACTCAGGTCATCAGTATCGACACTGAAAACTATGTTTATAGACGCAGAGGCGAAAGGTACTATTAAAGGATTTGCAGCGCTAGAACCAATAGTAAAAGAAACACCTGAAGATGGAAGATTTGTATCTGAGTTTTGATCATACACCCTACCTTTTAATTTCCCCGACAATACTCCTGGGCGTTGACCTGTTCCTGCTAAAGAGCCTCTAAAAGACAAAGTTCTAGAATCGGCTATATCTTTTGGACCTTCTGCGTTTAGTATTGATGGATCATTAAAATCACTTATACCGTTCTGCAAAAAAGAACCATTAACATCTGAATCTTCAAAAGTTAAACCCTGGTCTCTTTCTACAAGGGTAGTGCCGTAGTATTTGTTACCTGCTACATATAGGTGTATGTTCTTTTCTGCCCTAAAGTTTATAGTCAAATTATAGTTACCAGCAGGTATAACGTCTGGCAAACCGCTAGAATCTATTTTAAAAGCACAAGAGGCTCCGTGCCTACGTGGTCCCGAAACAGCTTCTTCATTAAAAATAAATGTAGTTTTTACCTCTAGAGTGGCATCAATTAAATCTTTCGGTCTCTCTCTAAATACAACACTACCTTGTGACCTGCATATTACTGGATCAAACCCATCAATGTAATTACCATACATAAGCCTGTTATCCGCTACAGCTTGAGCTTCGGCTTTTTTAGGCAGGTTATCAAAGTTCTTTTGAGATATGTCATTAGATACTATAGGGTAAACCTTATCATTATAGAAAGTGTAAAACCCTAAAGGTGTATCTGTATTTGATTCATCATTAGCTTCATTAAAAAAGAAGTTCTCATTGTCCTGATTTACTTTGGCACTAACCTCATCTATTATCTGCCAAGCATTTTCTTGACCTTCTCTAAAAAGAATCCTAACCCTAGAGACCTCATTGGATCCTCTTGGGATTGATAGGTTGCAAATATTTTCTACGTTTATTTGAGAAATAGATTGAGCACCAAGGCGTTCTATAGCGTCTGGATATGCTACCTCCGAATAACCAGAAATAGAACTTAAAAAGCCATCTATGTATACGTTTTGATATGCAAACTGTATACCATTAGTATTCTTAAAATTACTTTCTCCTCTTGTGGGGTCGAACTGAAAATCAAATTGTATGGTAGAGGTTGGCGTCTTAGGACAAGCCATTACGAAGTCTTTCAAGTCTTCACCACTATAACCTAAAGCATTACCAGTAAAACTTGTATCACCCTCTATGCACCTTCTGATATTAATCTTTTTCGGTTCGTTTTTATTGTCTGTAAAAAACAAGACAAAATCAACCTCTGAATCAGATCCAACAAATGGATGAACGTCTTTTGTAACATCGTATGCCATCAGTACCCTTTAGTTTGTTTTGTTTGTGATGTCTTAGCAGCTTGACTTGCAGTGGTAAATCCTGAATCTTGAGGCGTTGATTCTCTATTAGATGTTGTATCACCATCTACAGAAGTGATAGAAGAGTCACGGGGTTCTTTAGTAGAAGTTTCACTTACTACAGAATCTGCATCTTGTGCAATTTCAGAAGCAGCAATTCTTTTAATATTATTGCAAGAGAACAAAGAGCCATAACATAGGCCTGCATTTATTTGCTCAGGCCAAGTAGATGGGTGTCCCTCAAGCTCTTGAGAGATATCTAAAACACCGTTTCCATTGATATCAAAAACCTCTTGTGTAAAACTCTCATATCCTGAACCGCTAATGAGAGTTACAATTCCATTAGTCCAATTTTGAATAAAGGTTGGAGACACACTAGAGGTAAGATTATCATACACAGCTTTTGCTATAGAATTAGAATTGTTACCAGCTTTAGACACAGTCCTTGCTCTAATAATTCTAGGGGAGTATGTTATAGGGATGCCTCCTGGAAAATCTTGAATAATCTCTCCGCTAGTATCCATATCGTGAAAGCGTTGTGAATCTATACTTAACGACATCTCTCCTGGATTATTTTCTAGAGATTCAGCTTGACCAAATCCTAGACTATTTGTATTTAAACCACTCCATTCGTCACGATTTATAATTGCTAATCCAATATTTTCTTTATATAGATATCCTGGACCACTTACCTGTACAGGAATTAAAAATTCAAATACCCCCGTAGCATAAGTTTCAGGATTCACCAACTCAATTTCACCGTTTAAAGCTGCATTTAAATCGGGAGCTCCTATTGAGCTAATAGGAGGAGCAAGAGTAGATATACCATTGCCATTTCTTACAAAGAACCCAGGCTTAAATTCAGCGATATCTATAGACGCCCCATTAGGACAGGGAAATGGATTTATAAAAGTAATATTACAGTCGTATTCTAAGTTTAATTCCTGAACACGCTGCCAAGCAGCTAAAGCAGCCTGGTACGGGTCGGTGATACTTGTATCTCCACTCCAGCCATCACAAGTAGGTTGTTCATAACCATCACATGTCTCATCTCTTTCACCTTCGCGATTCAAATCATCGGATACGTCATCACTTTGATTTAAAAAATCAAACAACTGTTGCCAAGAGCTTTTGTATTCAATCCAATCTTCAGTTTGAGAATAATCTATCTTTATCTTACACATAACACTACGCTCCCCCATAGTATTGCTTCCAGAACTATTGCTATATACAAGGGAAGAAAAATCGTGATATGCACCCCCTTCATCATTATCATAACTCAAACCAGAAAGCAGGTCAGGTATTATACTTCCACCGACGATGGAAGCTGCGCTAGTTGAATAATAAGCTGATGTCACAATCACACTATTTGAATCAGTGTCGTGGCCAAAAGCAAGAGTTGTAATGTCTGATGTATCTCCCAGTAATTGACTAGTTAAATCATCCGCTCCATAAGTAAACACATTAGTTGGGGCTTCTCTATTGCTAGGCCAAACAGAAATAGGTGATGAAAGCGAAACTATAGCAGCTTTATCTACATCAAATGTATCAGTGTTTAATACACGAAGAGTAACTTTTATTGAAGTGAATGGATCATTTACAGCGTCAGGGTGAAGGTTAACCTGAAAAGCACCATTTCTTATCCAGCTTCTAAGAGAGCTATCAATATTAGCGTAATCATCAAATTGACTTTGTATTTCTGAGATATCAGATGTGTCGTTTAAAGTATTAGTAAGATCAAATGCAGCTGCATTAAAACTAGAGGGATTGTTAAATGCTTGTATATTAAGTTCACTCTCAATATCACCAGCTTCTGGATAGAATGCACCAAGGTGCGGTATGTTGTCGTTAGATATCTCTAACTCCACTCTTATTGCAATAGGCACCGAATCGCCAGACCATATAGATTCAGTTTCGTTATTCTGACCAGCGGGTACAGATATTCTCGCTGTTTCAGCCAACAGAGAGAAGTCTCTTTCATAATAGAAAAATTGAGCTACAGTATCTATTTGTTCTTCTTCAAATAGGTCCTCATCACCACCGTCAGTTATTGGAGTATTGTCATCACCACCTGGGTCATCATCACTTGGGGTTACAAGTGACAACTCCTCATCTTGAGGCTTTCTTTTTATTCTTATCAAATCACCTTTTACAAATCCGTTCTCCTCAAAATTTAGAATAGAACCTTTGAAGATTAGCCTATGTGTTTTAGTCTTTGTACTGTAAGCGTATATCCCATGATTACCTGCATCGTTATGAACGAAAAAGAATATTACGCCTAAATTTTCATCAGAGACAGTGCCAATAACAGTATTCTTCCCATCAGAATATTGAGTTATACTCTCGCTAAGACTGACTACAGCGTTGCTCATGGTATGTTTTACGATACCAGAATCTGCCTCTTGTTTGCCACTGAGTTGGATGTTTATAGCATCCATCATCTCATTAGGCTTAAGAAGTGTCTCGTCTGAGTCTGAGTTTAAAACTTTTGGTGTAAGTCGAGTGATCATACCTTAGTAGATAGCTTGAAGTTCTTTCTAGTAACCTGCAAAGCTTCCTCTTTAGTAAAGGTGCTGAGCCTAGCGTTTGCTTTTCTCCTCTCGTTATAATATTCAGCTCTCGCTCTTTGCTTCTCAGACAAAGGCACGTTAGACTTTCTTTCTACAAGCCTGTAGTATATATAAGCCATCAGAGCTTCTTCTTGAAACACATGCACACTAGGATTCTTGGCCCTAGCCTCGTCAGCAACATACTCTATAACAAACTCAGTATAAGAGCTCTTTGTATCAAGCTCTATCCTATTCTGATCAAGGTTTAACCTGTACTGACCTAACTTATGTCCACCGCCAATACCATAAAGCTGCCCCTGGTTGTCTCCATATATGTAGTTAGAAAACACATAGGTAGCGTAGTCTGAATCAGATGAGATTTCAGTTCCCGAAGTAGTTGTCTTGGAATCCACTCTATCAAAAACACCATCGTTGTCAGAATCCACTGCAGAACTTGAATCAGTAGTAGAATTATCACTGCTGTCAACATACGTCATGGAGTAGTTGATGTTGTTGTTTTCACTGAAAACGTACACCTTACCATCAGATCCAACGATACCAATCTTATTGAGTCCGACGAAATCGTCTGGCAACTCTACAGTATTATTTGTTGTATTCATAGGTAGCTTGATGGACTTAATCCTTCTAGAGAAATCAAACCCCATATCTCTTATCCCACGAAGAGCAAAATTCTTTATAGAGACATCACTGGCATGAGTAGTATAATCGTTCTCCTCATTTAAGATGATAAAGTCATTTACTATTGTGCTGATGCTTACTGTATTCCTAGCCATTATGATTGATTATCTTCATTTCTACCAAACACCTCTACTTGCTGATCTCTTATATTCAATCCAATCATCTTAGCTATCTCATACACAAGATCTTGCTCGTAATGATATGGGAGCTCAAAGTCCTGAGAGGCTGAAGGATTAAATACTTCTATACCTCCAGTCTGTAAGAAGACCTGATAAGATGGTGTCAATGGAGATCTGTAATATGACAATTGTATCTTCCTAACAGTGTCTGTTGGGAACACCTCGATATCACTAGATATAAGAGCCACAGGGAAATCAGTAGACGGTGCGCTTATATTGCTATTTAAAATGTGTTGAATCTTGTCTTCATCGTAAAGCAAGTGACATGGAGTAGCTTCCGATGTGTTTAGAGATGAAGTCATATCTACAACAGATATAACGCTATGAAAATCGTTTGGCTTCTGTGTAGGGTTATCTAACCGAACTCTTTCTATAAATGTAGACAAGTCACCTTTTGACCTATTAACGATAGAAAGATTCCTAGATGGGTCTACATTCATCCGACGAGCTTTGTTGCCCTCAGGCAAATCACCAAACATCTCATAGTATATATTCAGCTGGGCGATCTTAGCGAAAGAATTAAAAATCTCTGGAGTTACAAAGCCTTTCTGGTCTTTGTTAGCTAAGTCCTTAACTGATTCATATACTGATTGTATACTTATCATTTCTAATCGTTTGAAAACAAATATACGAAAAAGGCCAGCACTAGGCTGGCCTCTATCTATGCGGTAAAGCGGGCTATCAAGCTAGCTTATTGAGTCTTTCTTCTAGAGTAGACAAAACGCTTGCACCCTTCTCTGTAAGACAGAAACGAGTCATCACATCGTCTGGGTTAGCCCCAACAGGAACAGACACAATCAATCCGTTAGAATCGAACCAGTAGACACCGTCTGCTTTGACTTTGATAATCTGATAATCGGCAGCTTGCTTTACTATGCTTCTAGCTACAACCTGAGGGGAATCAAACGAACTAATAAAATCTTTAGGATTCTTCTTAGCTAAGTTCAATAGCTCATATCTAATATCTGCTGTAGGTCTGTCTATGTTGATTCCATAATAGATAGCGACGGGAAGAAGATCATTAATATCCTTGTCTCTAACCATACTAACAGCCTCTGATTGCTTAAACTCTTTTTCAAGCCTTTTCTGAGCATCCGTGGTTGGGTCGAGCAACTTAAAAATCTTGCCCCCGTTGGCAAAGTTGTCTGGGTGCTTTTCTAAAAAAATTCTAAGATTGGGCTTTTCTTTAGGCACCGTAAGAGCACCATCCCTGAATACTACAGCTTCTTTCTTGGCATTATCACTTTGCTCATCAACCCAGATAGAAGGCTCGTTGGGGCAGTACCTCATAGCTCTAACTGTGTCTGTATTTGAGTCATAGACAGTGACCCCTTTTTGCTTGATCATATATACAATACCACCGAGCTTTGGGATAGTGTAGACAACGTCTCTATCTACGTTAGTCTTTCTCAAGATAGGCTTTCGAGAAGGCTTAGGGGGCTGTGGTTTGACCTCTGCCTTTACTACTGGAGCTTCTGCAACAGCGGTTTCTTGCACGACTTTTTTAGGGCGGCCTGCACGCCTCTTGGTTGTCTGTTCAGACATATCTATTGAATTAAAAATTTAACTGTTACAAATATAGTAAAAAAGAAAAAGGCCCCATAGGGCCTAATTCCTAATACGTTATTTAATATTTACGAATCGGTAAAGTCGATAGTTGTTGATACTGATCGGCTTCCACCACCAGGAGTCGTCAACGTAACAGTAGCCTTTAGATCGTCCGACCCACCATTATCTGGATCAAAATCACTAAGATCTGCTACATTGGTTGCGTTCCCACTAGCTGTAGATATTAAAGTTGTACCATCGGCTTCGTTTCCGCTAATTGCAGAAGACCTAGTAAAAGTCTGGTCATCACCAGTGCCGCTTCCGACCAGGCTTAAAGAAAATTGACAGGTAGTTCCGACCTCTGCACTAGAATCAAGATCTGAATTAGCAGAGGCTAAATCAAAACGAAAAGTTCCAGTTTTTGCAATTGTAGTAATTGTAGCGCCCCCAGAGTTTACTGCAGTAACAGTAAACGGAGCTGGCGCGATTCCTACAATATGTGGAGAAACTTTTTTATTTATAAACGCAGCATCTGCTATGTCTAAAAATGATCCTTTTGAATTGCTAAAAAAACGAGAAATATCAGTCAATGCTTCTTTTACTTTGCTGTCATTTACTTCTAAAAATAAAATCTCAGACGAATCAGCAGAAATACTGCCAGCATGATCTTTAAAGTGAAGAGCCAATATTTTTCTAGACGCATCATCTTCGCTTACATCACATCCAAGAAAGGTGCTAGTAGGCGAAATAGTATTAAAGTCATTTTGAATACTACCATCAGCAGCAGCTGCATTGTAGTTGGAGTGAATAAACTTCATGCTTTTTATTTTCTGTTATAAAGGAGGGAGGTTTTAACCTCCTCTCCAATATAACCATTTTAACAATCTCCTACATTAAGGAGTAATAGTGCCACATGTAGTAAGATCTGGATGAACATAAACAGAGTTTACATCATCAGCAATTACAACAAACGGATTTCTAGAAAAAGAAATTTCATCAACAATAGCATTCATGACTTCCTTAGCTTTACCACTAGTAATGTTAAGAGCGACGGAAGCCTCATCAGCAGCCCCACCAATTTCCTTAAAAGTAATGCTAAGAGCGTCAGCAGCTGTTGCATCAATACCCAAGATGTTATTTACTGGAAGCAAAATAGCATCTGAGGTTGAGTTCATAAAAAAACAATATCTATCCATAATTATAGTTTTTAAAAATTAACCCTTGAGTGCAACGTGCTGGTTTGGAGCACGAGTAATCAAGTTAATCTCAGAACGGTAGTGGAACTCTGCAACGTCCTCAGTGATGTTAGTGTGTCCGAGAACACCACCACCGCGAACCCAGTGCTCAAGCTCACGAGAGTATCCGTTTGACTCTTTGTAGTTCATCTCCAAAGCAGGAGCCTTAGTTCCTGTACGTGGATCAGTAACCTGAGTCATTGGGACCATAGCACCCATGTATTGAGTAGAAGCTCCGAGCAACGTAGGATCGTTCAACAACTTCCAGTCGTGCTTGTGGAACGTGTAACCACCTCTGGTGAAGCTCTTAAAGCCAAGCTGAACAGCGAGGTCTGGAGAGTTTTGGAATGCACCAAACTGACCAGCCAAACCAGCTGTAACGCCAGTAGAGACACCAGAAGCCAACATGTCGTCAAACGCCAAGTCTTGCTTTCTGTTCAAGTAGCAAGCATACTCCGCAGGAGCTCCCTGCTTATCGAGTTCGATGATGATATCATCAAGCTCAGCAAAAGAGTCAATTGGGTTTGCGTTACCACCGCTAGAAACGATACCTCTGGTCTCAACAGCCTCGAAGTAACCTTCAGAACCAGCAACACCAGTGATCGTGTCGTTAGTTCCAGTGTTGATATTCAAGTTTGAGGTTCCATCAGCCTTGTTTGCGAAGAGCATCATCATCTCACGCTTGTCCATGAAGCGAGCACGAGTCTCCTGCTCACCGTGCATGAACCATCTGTAGTCACCTCCAAGGTTGACCCAACCAATGTTCGTTGCCTGAGAACCATTCACCTTGTATACATCCTTGATGATCATATAAGGGTTGGTACGCAAGGTTGGAGAAGTCTCAACAAAACGTGAGGGCTGCTCAGTGCCTTGATCGTAGATGTTACCAACAGCGATAAAGGTACCACTAGTCGCAAGTGCAGTCTGAGTAGTATTGCCATCAAGAGCAGCCAACTTCAGAAAGCCAGCAGTGCCACTAACAGCAGTCTCTGGAGCGACAAAGTCGCCAGCAATGTTTGTGGACAAAACTCTCCAGCGAGTGCCAGTAGAGGCGTCCATCACAACATCACCAGAGCGAACAACCACATCAGCGTCGTCACCAACATCAACAATTGCGAGACCGTCAGCACCTGTATCAGAAGCAGCGGACCAACTCTGCAACTTGTGTCTACGCTCTTCTTCCCAGTACTGAACTTGGTCGGCAGTACCGCCATTTTTAACAGCTCCAGTGAGCTTCAGAAAACCAGTGATACCTTGATCACCGAAAGTTTTGATCAACAGATCTCTGTTGTCGGGAGCGTTGTGCTCCAAAAGGGTACCAATAGTAGTGTACTTCTCAGGAGAAGCAACCATCTTGTTCCCAGTTGCGCCACTAGCATCTCCGCTAGGACCTGTCTGTGAAATAGTAGCCATAATTCTTTAGTTTTTATATTTTAAAAGTCATTGTATTCCCTGTGCCTATAATGTTTTTAAGTTGTTCGACAACAGGGGAAACATTGGGTTGTCCTGTGTTAGGATTGGGATCTGACACTCCAACATTCGCAGCTTTCTCTACAATACCTTTTTGACCATCACCGAGCCCCTGCTTGTAAGCGTTGGCGACGATGTTGTCAATGTTGTCGAGTACAGCCAGGTGAGAGTTGAATGTATCATAATCCCAGCTTCCGTCATCACGGACGTAATTAGATAGATAAGAATCAATGTTAACATTATGCCTGACCATCTGCTCTCTATAGTTGTCATCAACCCCGTATGTGAATGTTTTTCCATTCCCAAGGTCAAACTCTAAACCATCAAAAGAAGCTGTTTCTTCGACCATGTCGTTAACCCAACCCTCATCAAAATAATCTGCCTCCTCCTCCATCTGTTCTTGAATCTCAGGAGCTGCGTATTCGGATCGAATTTTCTCGATCTCTTGCTTTGCAGCCTGACCATCAATCTTCATTTGAAGTTGAGACAACCTAATCTCTTCCTCCGTATGGACGTCGGGATTAAGCTTGTATTTGCTTTGAAGAAGCGTACTGATTTCTTCTGGAGCTAGGTTCTCATACTGAGCAGCCATGTTGACTCTGATAGCAGTCATATCATCCATTTCGGATGGGTTTAAAGACTGATATGCAAACCAATCAGAAGGGTCTCTGCCAGTATCGGTAACGAAATTGGCAATAGCCTCAATACGCTCATCAAGAGCGGTTTGTTCTACTTGTAAATCTTCAATGCTTTCTATATCTCTACCAAGCTTATCGCTAATAAAAGAATAGACAGCACGTTCAATATCTTCTTCAGTATATTGTTGGTCCTGTTGTTGGACCTCAGGAGCAGCTTCAGGATCTACATATTGAGTTTCCTCTGGCTGCGAGTCTGTCTGTGAAAAAGACTCTTGTTGTACCTCAGTCTGCGGTTCAGGTTGAGCTTCAGGTTGAGCTTCAACTTGAGGTTCAGACTGTGTTTCCTGTTGTGGCGTTTCCGCCTGATTCATAGATGCAGCAAGGTCCTCAGGATTACTGAAGACCTTCATACCGCCAATCTCTTCGACTGTATTTTCCATTATAATGTATTATTTGATTTGTTATCCTTTTTGTCTGGGGGCAAAATAGCAGATGCATAAACCACTGTGAAGTTCAACTAAATCCCATCTGCCATAGATTGTAACGCCCTTAGGAAATGTATGTGTGGTTGCTGTAGCACCCTTAATAACGTCTATGGCGTTTGCAGCTGCACCAAATCCATCAGTAGCATGATTATGATCATTTTCAGCGGTCACTGTACTTATAGATCCAATTTCACCGTTCATCGTTTGAAGCTCCTGAAAAACAGTATCTGCAAGAAACTGAATAGCACAAACATATCTAGTTGCGCTACCACCGTTTAATTGTACACTATCTCCATCACTGTCCAATAATGAAGATCCAAACTGGCCAAAGGCCATCATATTCGCTGTTGAAACTTGTGAACTATTATCAGCCATGTCTTAATTATTATGTCCCTGAGCCTCCGAAGATTACTGAAGAGTTGTCGTTTCCAAACACACCGTACTCAATCAAGGTGTCAACCCTTGTGGCATATACTGCGACAGTCTTGTCTACAGCAACGGGAATGAATGCAAACTCACCACCTCCAATCTTTGCAGAGAGAGCGGAATCGCTTTCGGTTTCGTTTCTAAGGTAAATGTAATCTTCTAGCTCTCTAGCGAGATTCTTGATATACAGATATGCCCTCTCACTCTTGTCGTTAGCGAGATAGACAATCATGTCATTGGTATCGGCAGCAGTGCCTTTTACTTTAGCTCTAATCAAAGACCCAGAGTCTACATTCAGATCTACCAGAGCCTGAAGGCTAAGGTTTGAGCTAAGGACATCACTACTTGATAGTGTTAAACTTGCTGAAAGGGTAGCCATTATTCGTGCATTAGCATGTATTCAACAGTAAGGGCAGAGCTTACACTAGGAGTGTATTTGAAATCATTTGTATCAGCGTCAGCACCATAAGGCAAGAAAGCCCAGTCACCTGCGTAAAGTCTTCCAATAGCCTCTGAGTTCATAATAATCGTAATAAACTCTGAAGCTGTAGTGCTGAGATTCTTGATATAAATCTTTCCAGCCATATTGTCCGTATACTCAGAACCGTCGAACAGAGTCACAGTAGCTGTGGAAGATGTAGTCTTTCTTGCAAGACCTGATGTTTCTGTCAATCCAGTAGAAGTGCCTGCCTTTGTAAGAACAGCCGAAGTAGACAAAGCTAGCTCATCAGATGTGAGATCGTTGCTACTTAGTGTAAGTGATGCTGTTATTGTAGCCATGTCTTAAGCTCCTTCGTGAAAGACTCCAAACTCATAAGACATACCATTCTCTGAAGTGGTGGCCTTAATATTCTCTGTCCCATCAAATGGGATAAGCATCCAATCACCAGGATAAAGTCTTCCAATGATTACATTAGATCCAACTTCCATTAAGATGAAAGTATTGGCACCAGTAGTAGAGGTGTTTTTGAAATACAACTTACCAGCCTGGTTGTCAGCATAAGCACTAGCGTCGATAATTGATATATCTGCCGTAGCAGAAGATTGTTCAACTCTTGAGATACCAGTAAACTGAGTCAAGCCAACACTAGACCCTGCTTTCAAAAATGTTGTAGAAGCAGAAAATGTAGCCCCACCAGTAAAATCTGGAGCACTTAATGTAAGTGTTGCTCTTGTTGTTGCCATTTTAGTTCTTTATTATGATGCAGCTGATTGAGAAATAACAGCAAACTCTACAGTAACACCAGCATCGCTAGTATCAATATCAATATCTAACGTCCCGTCATATGGGAAGAAACACCAATCGCCAGGGTAGAGTCTACCCAGGGGCTCGTTTGCACTAGAATCAATATCGACTGTCACAAACTTGGTCCCAGAGGTGTTTGCATTTCTGATATACACTTTATGAGCAACAGTTGTATCTACATAATCTGCAGCAGCGACAATATTTTTATCAGTCTGAGCAGCAGAAAATACCAAAGTTGTCACTCCTGTAAACTGATCCAAACCCGTAACATTAGAATCTGCCTTTGTTAAGGTAGCAGTGGTATTAAGGTTTGTCGCATCGCCAGTAATATCACTAGTAAGTGTTATGCTTGCTGTTGTTGCCATTTCATTCTACGTTTGACACAAATATAGTGATTATTTCTTTTTGCCCTTACCGCTCTTACCAGCTCTAATTTTAGCAGCCTCTTTCCTTCCAAAATCAGATTTTACTCTCGCCATAGCCCAGGCATGCTGAGACACCTTGGGTCTATTACCAGAGCTCATATAAGCAGCCAGACCTCTGCGATACACTTGTTTTTGTGCAGCGTCAAGGCCAGACATGCCCCCGCCTTTCTTAAACTTCTTGACTTTCATTACATACCCATAATTTTCTTGGCTCTAGCTCTTTGCTTCGGGTCTTTCAAAAGAGCAGCCATAAGGCTACCACCATCTTTGTATACTTTTCCTCCAGCCATATACATCGGCATCTTGCCGCCGCCTGGCATCTTCATGTGCATTTTGCCACCACCTGGCATTTTCATTGGCATCTTACCGCCGCCTGGCATTTCTTTAGCCATTCGCATGCCTTTCATTCCAAGGCCCTTCTTTTTTTTGTGATACATATTGTTAGATTTTATCGCGTTGGTTCATAAGTCTTTTTAATCGCGCTTCTACAGCAGGTGGAAACCCTTTCTTTTTTCTTTTATCCTTAGTGCCTCTATGCTTTTTGTATATATCAGCAATCTGCTGCATAAGTCTTTTTCTTTTAGCTACATCAGCACTACCCCGTGTATACTTAGGATTAAACTTCATGCCTTTCTTAGCAGACTTAGGTTTCTTCCCAGCCTTCTTCATGGCAATAGCAATAGCCGCTTGCTGTGCTAAATTTTTAGACATTACTTCTTGGGATGATTTACTAATTTAAAATCTGCCTTAGGCACAGCACCTGGATGTGGCTTGTATTCTCCTTTCATGAGATAATATCTCCCATCCTCAAGCATCCAATGGTGTCCTTTTGGCGGATCAATAGCTACCTTCTTGTTTGATATAGAAAGCTTTGGAGCCTTTCCTCCTTTTTTGAGAACTTTCATTCCCTTTTTTACTTTAGGGGGTCTCCCTACTTGTTTTCCGTATGTACCTTGTCCTTGTGGCATGATTTTGTTTTTAACAGTTCCATTTTCTTAGAGCCTTGTTGATACGAGAGTTTGGATCTCTCGCAGTCTTTGCGCTGGTTAATCTTTTCTTCATCCCCTTCATCCTAGCACAAAAAGACTTACGTCTCTTAGCATCTTTACTTCCAGCCTTGAGTTTAGATGGTTTTGTCGTAACAGCGGTTTTAAGTTTGCTGCCAGGATTAGCTGCTCGATATCTTCTAACACCCTTAGCTGTTAAACCACCAGAGGCAGACTTATCTCCACTTTTTACAGAGAATTTTTTAGGCATCCTGCCCTTTCTTTTCTTCACCCTTGGCATATGACAAATATAGACACAACAGTTTATACTGTAATCTCTAAAGATACTTCAGATGAAGCATTTAAAGAGGGCATGGTAAAAGTCGAAGAGGCATCAGCAGGGACAGAAATCTCAACACTAATTCTTTGTATTGTCGGAAGGTTTATTGTTACTTCAGACATCGTTATACGAATCTTGTTGTTACGTCTTCATTCACGATAAAAGAACCTTTAACCCAAGTTTGCACATTATCTATTGCACCACCAATAATAGTATTTGCTTGCAAGTCGTATACATAGACACCGCTTGCAATTTTAGACATTTCCTCAGCATCAATAACTATTCTAATCTTCCCATCAGAACCGTCTGATGTCACATTTTCAATAGTTACATTGCTAACCTTGTCCCTGCGTGCGTTGCTATTGGTTGAAAGTCTTGCGCTATCGACATCATCGGTTGCAAGGTCTCTCACTTCAAAGCTAAATGTATATGTAGGGACAGATCCATCTATATCTCCTACATTAATTACGGTGCCAGTAGAGTCC
>TARA_R100000654_G_scaffold10880_10_pt1 | contig 24330 bp, 4 predicted proteins | sample TARA_R100000654 | Tara Oceans TARA_R100000654 (sample SAMEA2622473) | marine metagenome | biome: marine biome (ENVO:00000447); feature: surface water layer (ENVO:00002042); material: "saline water (ENVO:00002010), including plankton (ENVO:xxxxxxxx)" | depth 5 m
AACTACGAAATATTTAGAGGGGATGTCAGACTAAATAAGTCTATTATTTCTAAAGGTGTTCTCTACGATATGTACAAACACGTAGACGAGGATACCAACGATACATCTTATTTTAGTAACTTTCCTTACAATGATTTATCAGATAATAAACTACTTTACAGAAAAGAAAACAGGAAGAAGTTTATAGAGCATCCATTTAAGAATGATTTAAAATCAAACAACAGGTTTACATTCCATTCTCCTAACACATCGTTTGACAGAGACTTGTTGCCTTTTGAAATGTATGTTGAAACTGATTTTGTAGGGTATAGTAGAGGTGCATTCGCAAAAGTAGAGGACCATCCGAAGTATACAGTCCTCGCACCAAGAGCCTACAGAATAGCTAGATTCTTAGCAGCAGCTGAAACAACATTAGACTTTTTAACAAACTTAAGTTCGGCATTAATACAAGTGGGTCTTGCTGGTAATGTGGGTACAACTACCAACGTTTTACAGCCTGTAGCATGGGTAGCATTTGGTCTATACACAGGACAAGCACTTATAAACTTAGTACCACAAGGTAAACAGAATACATCTAAGTGGTTAACTATATTTAGAACTTTAGGAAATGACAGAAACTTCGCCAATTACTACTCTTCAGTAGGATTCTACAATGGTATGTATATACCCCCTTCACAAGAGGGCGACAAATTAAGAGGGCTAAGAGAAAAGTTATATATTGATAATGGTAGATACCGTGTCGATGAGATAGATGAAGATAGTAATATTATCATCAACAACTTTAACAGAGAGTCTTCAGTTTATTTAAGTCTTGGTGTAGAAAAGGATTCATCAGGCAACGTTAGACATAATTTTAATCTTGATAAGTCACCTGCTATTAGAAACTACGATAATAGTAGATTCATAGCATCGGACAAAGGGTGCTTTAAGGGAGCTGTATCAAGGGAGTATGAAGCACCTATCTCTTCCCCTTATGTTTCACTTAAACGATTCTTGCCTGGACAGTATGGAGGTATTAGTAGTGTAAGTTGGTTTGATACCGCATATTGTGGAGACCTTACAAAAACTAATTCTTGTGAAGCTGCCTTTGGTGGAGATACGTTTATAAGTAGGATGTACCTCAAAAGAAAGTTTTCGCTTTTCTCTACGCCAGCTTTGATAGGTAAAAACGGTACAGGAGACAATGTGCCTTATGAGTACTCTATTTATAGAAATGTAGGCTACCCTAGATTCTTCTTAGACTATCTGATGGATGGAGAAGATGATGTTACAATTTATGGTAACATCCCTAACTTAAGGTCAAATTTTGAATTTGATTGTACAAATAGTAAGGGGTTGTACATGAAGCCCCCATCAAAGTTCTACTTGTTCTACTATGGTATACCTGGATTTTTGGTAGAGTCTAGAATTAATCTTAACTTCCGTTATGGTAGAAATAATTCTGATAAATTCTTTTATCCAGGAACTAGGGATTACTTAGGGTGGACTCAAGAAAACTATGTGTCTGTACGTGAGGGAGAAGAGTTTTCATACAATGAGAACTACAGTAAAAACAATGATATCTCTGATGCATTTGTTCTTCCTGATAACTACGACCCAGCCATATGGAATGCACAGTATGATAATTATGATAGAGTAATATTCTCACTACCTGATAACAATGAGTCTAACAGAATTGACAACTTTAGATATTTCCTATCTAATAACTACCATGACTTTGGTAATAAGTATGGCAGACTGGTAGACTTGGCTAATATAGAGTCAGATAAAGTACTTGTTCGTTTTGAAAATGGAGCATCTATATTTAATTCTTATAATGTTTTACGTGGCCAAAATCAATCCGACCCTAATTATGCGGTGAATCCTCAAGAAAACAGAACAATACTCAAGAGTAAACCTAGTGAGTTCTTTAGAACAGAGTTAGGCTACGGAGGTACTCAACACAGAGCTTTAGTTTCTTGTCAGCTGGGGCACTTTTGGACTGATGCTAAAAGAGGGAGAGTATACCAGTTAAGTCCTAACGGAACGTCTTGGGATGAAATATCTAACAAGGGTATGAAAAACTGGTTTAGAGAAAACTTGCCTTTCCGTATTAAAACTCAGTTTAAGGATATCCCAGATGATATGCTTGACAATACTATGGATGGGCTAGGAATAGCTATGACATGGGATGACAGGTATATGCGTTTATTCTTAACCAAGTTAGATTCAAAGGTAAAATCAAGCATTACGATTTGGACAGGAGATGATTCTCTAGCTCCTAATAACAGTATGAGAATCAAAGACTTAGACTTTATCTATAGAAATGATTTAGGAGTTGATTCTGTTGTAAACCCTCAAGACCCTACGTATTTTGATTTAGCTTCTTGGACGACAGCTTATAGTCCTGTAATTAAGGGGTGGGTATCTTTTTACTCTTTCACGCCTAACTATTATGTAAGTCATCAGAACTATTTCTCTTCTGGTCTTAATCCTCTTGTAAGTGGGACAAGAAAAGGTAGTACTGCAGGAATATGGAATCACTTACTTGGTAGTAACCAAACATTCCAAGTATTCTATGGTTCTAGGCACTCGTGGATTATTGAAACTGTCGCTAAAACTAATTATCAAAGTAAGCTATATGAAGACTTTAGCTATAGGCTAAATGTTAGAAGATATGTGAATGAGTATGATTACCATTACTTCGATGAAAACTTCGATAAGATGGTTCTGTACAATGACAGAGAGTCTTCAGGATTATTAAGACTAGTGACTCAAGAGCCTAATAGTTTGAAACAACTTATTGATTTCCCTAAGTTCACTTCTACAGGTATTGACATTATAGCCACAAATCAGGATTATACTTGGTCAGTTAACTACTTTTTCGATAATTTAAAAGAAAATCATACACAACCTATTTGGACTAATGCTCTAAATAATGTAGATAAGGATTTAAACAATGAAGCATTCAACTACAACCCTTCATTCAAAAACCATATTAGAGGTCAATACTTACTAATAAGAATGGAGCAGAGTAAAGAATCAAGACTTAAGTTTATATTTGAACACTTTATATCAGACTCATTAATGTACGATGCCTACTAAAAAAAATAACATACCAAAAGGAGGATTCATAAGAAACCAAGATGCAGACAGAAAGCAAGAAATCCTAGATTTATTTATTAAAGAGACCAATGAATACGGTGCTCCTAATTATAATGCTACAGCCGAATTCCCAAGTCCTATATACGAAGATGCTTACCAAGCGGCCATAGACTACCAGATAGAAATGTTAAACTCGCCTAGAGGCCAAGAGATGTTAAGGCAGGAAACGGCAAGAAATTTTTTATTTAATAGAGATAAAAGAAATGAAAGAGCTTTTCAAGAAACTTTTGATGCAAGGTTACGTAATTTAGAAAATGCTAGAAGTTCATTATTATTTGCACCAGAAATAGCTGGCACTGCATATGGGATGGCATTTCCAGATGGGGAAAACACTGTCGTTCTTACACAGGAATTAAGAGGGATACCATACACCGTTCCAAATATGTATAGTCCAGATGATTTAATGTTTACAATGGTGCATGAGGCTGACCATGTTGAAAAGGGGTCTGATTTTAATACAGAAGGTTTTAATTTTTTTGATGCCAATTTACAACCTAAAGCTTTTGAAAAAGTCAGGCTAACACAACGTAAGACAAAGGATGCTCTAGAAAACCTTGATGCCCAATTTGGAGGAGGATATCAGAGACAAACTGGTATGACCAAAGAAGATTTTTTATCTAATTACAAAAACAAAAAGAAAGGAGAAAAGGCTTATTATTTTGGAGAAAATAACCCTGACAAAAAAGTAGAGGGGCATATACCCCTAGTAGAACTATATGATTTTGATTGGGCTACTAACCCTGACGAAGTGTCGTCTCAAATAGTTGAACTTCAATTTCTTTCATCTCGGATAGGAATATACGACCCCAAAACAGAAGAATTTAACGAATCGCATTTGAAGAAACTAGAGCAATTAGTAAATTCAAAACAGGTCCCTCGAACAGTTTTTAGGACTTTTAAAAACCTTAAGGGTATCTACGAAGATGATAACTTAATAGATATTATGAATCTTATCTCACAGGACAACTCCATGACAGACCAAACTAATATGACATACGCCCAAAACGGAGGGTATTCTAGACATCAAGATGATATACCAATACTTGACCCTAACCTTCCCATTAGCAGTCAAGCTAGTGGATATACACAATCCAGCGAAGCAGATAGAATATCTATTCAAGATGCAATGAATCAGGCTAATGCTCAGAGAGAAGAGGATAGGGCAAGGCTAGAATATTTGAAAAAACTTGATGATGAAGCTAGAGCATTAGGTTTTAATAATTATGCAGAATATTCACAAGCAAAAGGTAAAGAAAATAAAGCGGTAGTAGACAATACTTTCACAACACAGGCTTCTGATTTAGGTATGTATGATAGTTATCTACCTAATATAGATATAATAGAAGAACAAGGACCACAAAAATTTTTAGGAAGTGAGTTTCTAGGAGATTTATTTCCATTTGGAGGTGCAGAAATCATACCAGGTCCAAGTGAGGGTATAGATTTTGCAATGGGTGTAGATGCGGTAGACAGAGGAGCTTACGGAGAGGCAGCAGCTCATGCTGCAGGGTTTATTTTTCCTTTTGTAACGGGAAAGGGAATATTAAATTTTGCAAAAAAATATTTTGGAAAGTCAACACCACCAGTAGCAAGAAAAAATATTGCACGAGAGGGTGAGAATTTTGTAAGAATAGAAGTGCCCGTTGACCGCTTAGATGAAACTACTAATGTTATAACACCTGGTGCCAGAAGTACAAGTCCATCTGTTGCTAGTGGAACAAACGCACCTGGCAGAGCTTCTGTTCATTTAGGAGAAGTGCCTTATTACAATAATCCTAATAAAATGCTAAATAATGAAGCACAGTTGGCAGCTTTATCAAATATGAAAAGTCAAGGTAGATACCTAGATGATATTAATTTTAGTAGCTCTAATTTAAATCCAGGAGATGTTAATTATGTTGGTACTTCAGGTGGAAGACCTGTAGTATCTGTTCAAGTTCCTGGTCCAGATGGTAATATGTCAACTCAATATTTTTATAAGTCAACTGGTTTAGGGGGTAAGACTGTAAGAGATGCTGACGGAGTAGTTAGAAGTACGGAAGGCATGTGGCAACCTTTTGGAGGCTTTGCAAATATAAACATGCATGGACTTCCCCCAGACAAAGAAATACAATGGTTTATAAAAGGTGCGGGATATAAAGATTTTTATGGAAGTAACGCTTTTGAAAATATAGCAGAAAATTTAGATGATTTAACAAAGAATCAATTTCGTTATTATGATAGGGCTAATAATCAGTTTGGTCCTAATCCTATAAATAAACAGCAAGGGGGTTCAGTTAAATTTATGCAAGGAGGTACGATGGGAAGACATCAGGAACAATTTATTGTTAACCCTGATGGAGAGACTACCCCACTAACCGATAGAGGGTTTTACTATAATAGAGCTCTGGGCAGCAACGTAGGCGGCCAATCAGCTTACTCTGCCCCATCTCCAGGGGGTGGAGGTTTTCTTGGGTCCGCTACTAAAGATATGACCCAAGCAGATGTAGTACGTCAGAATATAGTAAAAGATGAGGTAGAAGCTCAAATTGATAGAGACAATCAAAGACAAAGGGAGATAGACAGGGGAACCCTGCCTGCTTACTCTTTTAACAAAAGATATGGTAAAGATACAGAAACTCTAAATGGGTATGCACCTGGAACCCCAGGACACACCTTTGCTATGTATGGACAGGACATAAACCTTTACAGATATGGTGACAATACTGCGGAAGAAAACCGTCAATTAGTAAACGAACTAGAGCAAATATTTAGAGAAAATGGATTAGGGTATAGTGAGGAATTAAATCAAAGTTTAAAAGCATTTAGAGATAGAGCTTATCATAATTATCTTGTTAAAAATAAAGATGTGCTTGATGGATATTACGCTCAAGTAAAAGACTACGATAATTTATTAGCTGCTCAGAGTGCTCCAGGTGTTGATAATACTCGAATGGAGGCAAGAACATTGGAGGCATTTAGACCTGAGTTTCCTCTAGAAGCCAAAAGAAATCCAGTTGTAATAAAAAAGAGCCCACTGTCGGCAGTTCATAATACTCTTGCATTGGCTGGGATGGTACCTGTTATAGGTGAACCTCTAGACTTACTTGATGCAGCTTTATACACTCTAGAAGGAGACTACGGAGGGGCTGCTTTAGCTGGTGCATCTGTTGTACCATTTATGGGTAGTGGTGCAGGGGCTTTAAGACTGACGGGTGCAGCCAAGACTCTGGCAAAAGGTGCAGAGGAAGGGTCTGATTTGAACAGGTATATAAAGCAGATAGAAAGGGAAAGAAGAATGTATGCAAATCCTGGTGCATCTCAAGAGGGATTTGATTATTTGCGATACTCGGAACAATTCCCCCAACTCAGTAAAGAATCAGAATATTTAAGTAATTTAGGCTTTTACAATATTAATCGTAAAATGGGTGCCCAAGCAGTAGATGATTACACAAGTTCTCATCATTTAGCAATGAATACAGCTTTTGATAATTTAAACTTGCCTAATCAAAAAAGAGCTTCGGCACTCAATGAGTTAGTGCTTGACAACTCTAAAAGAATGGCTAATGATTTAGATGATTTTATTTCGTCAGGAATAGGAGGAAGAACATCTAAACCCATCACTTTGTCTAGAGCATCAACAGATGAAGTAGTCAGAGTTGTTAATGCAGATAATTCTATTACTGTAAAAAAGTTTAGCCAGTTACAACCTAACGATGTTATCTTAGAGACTAAGTTTACTTCCTACTATGACCCTAACAGGCCTTTATTTAACCAAAATATGTTTACTAAAACTGCCGATGATTATGGATTAGTCTCTAAGACACCATCGCTTGGTTACTTCCCAGTTCGTCAACAAACATATATACCACAGGGTACAAAACTAGGCGTTCCTACTTTCCACGGTAAAGCAAGGATGTTTCAAGATGAAGCTGAATTTATAGGGAATAGGTTTGGTGTTAGAAGATTCACTGGCATGAATCCAGATGGAAGTTATGGTTTCCAACTTATAGGGGGCTTTCAAGATGGAGGAAGTGTCTCAGGCGAAGAACCTGTAAGTGACAATGTCATGGATAATGTGGAAGAATCTATTGACTATAGTCAGTATAATACAGACATACTTATTATGGCTTCTAAATTTTCTATGAGTCCTGATGAGTATATTGAATATTATAATAAGGGAATACAAATGCTCAATGCAGGAAATACCATAGACGATTTAGTTAATATGGGTTATGGCAATAAAGAAGCATTATTATCTATGTTTCCTGGGGCATCTGTAGAGTCTAGAGGCAAATCCCAAACTCTTCAACAAGAAATAAAGCATATTCCTGTAACTAATTTACTAGAGGATACTGACTCTAGAACAGATGTGTCTAAGGTAGGAGCTGATATGATAGAATTTGTTGATAGTAGTAAAACAAAAGAAAGTGCTACATCAAAAATGCAGTCGGGAGGTATATTTGAAAATCCCATAACATCTGCTATGGAGAGTATGGATGAGTTCGGTAATATGATTGTAAATCAAAATTTAAAAAATGCTCTAGGGGAAACAGTAGAAGATACCTTTGGATTTAACTTCTTACCCGATGATTCAAATTGTGAGGTGGAGGTGATTTACAAGGCACAGGAAGGGGGATATTATATGAATCAAGACAATGTAGTTAGACAATTAGTCGAAGACGCTGGAGACAGAGCAGGAAAAATTTATGATTTTATTTCAGACATGGGAGACCTTGCTGAAGATATTATAGAAATATCAAAAAATCCAAATTATGTAAATCAAAATCAGCCCTTCCTTAATAAAGCACTGGATGCATTTAAATTGTATTTATCAGGTACTCCCGCCCCAGTTAAGACAGAGCAAGGGGAGAATGCAGATAGTCCTGTTGCATTGACTCCTGCAAAAATTAATGCTAATAATATCACAGCTGCTATAGAGCAAGTAGCGAAAGATGACGAAAATCTAGCTACACTCCTGGGTATGACAGCTTACATGGAAAATTCGTATGGAGCGAATCCAAATGCTTACGGTAGAGAGTATACACATAGTTTTATGTCTCTTGATGACCCTTCTCTAAATCAAATTTTTGATATTAGAACTGGAGCTACTGATTATACAAAAGGTCAAAAAGCTATATTTAATATGTTTGAAAGCTTAGGCCTGCCGTCAGACAAAGAGTCGTTTACAGAACTTTTAGACAAGGACGACCCTCTCGCTTCTGTAGCCGCAGCTAGGGCGTACTATGCTACTGTGCCTGAAGCACTGCCAGCATCATCAGATACTGAAGAGTTATTTAATTACTTTAGTAAGTACTACAACAGAGGAGGTCAAGGCAAGTACCAAACTGAGGAAGAATCACTTAACAGGTTTTTAGAGGGCTATACTCGACTGGTAGAGCAAGAGGACTTTGCGAATGGCGGCACTGTTGGTGAAACGGGAAAAATACTAGTTTCTAGTAATGGAGTATTTGACCGTAATTATGAACCAGGCAAACCAGTGATTGTTCCTACAAGAAATGGTGTAATAACTATGGACGGTGTTGATGAAGACCTTTTAGCTATAAGTAATCTTGGAGAGTTTCGATTTATGGATGCTGATTCTGGTAATTATCAATTTGAAGGTAAAACTGTTCTGGAAGTGCCTGTTAAAATGTTTTATGGTAAAGATGGCGGTCTAGCTGATTGGTTTAAAGAAGAGTGGGTAAGAATCGATACTGAGGGCAATATCACAGGACCTTGTGGTACTATGAAAAAAGGCAAAGCCACTACCAGATGTCTTCCTAAAAAGAAAGCACAGTCCTTAAGCAAGGCAGAAAGAAAAGCAACTGCCCGTAAAAAGGTAAGAGGTTCTAAAAAGGGAAAACAGTTTGTAGCGAATACTAAGAAAGCCAAAGTGACGAGGAAAGATACGAAAAGATACGAAGCAGGAGGTCAAACTCCACTCAGCGAGTCATTCGTTATGGTAGATGTGTCTAAAATGGACACCCCAAGAGAGAACAAATCCTTTACTTTTGCAGATAATTTATCTCAGTACTCCACTGCCACTGCCGCATCTAAAGCTTTAAATGCCAATGATATTAGGGATTTTTTAAAGTCTGAAGGTTACGATGTGAGTCTTACGGATGGTAAAACTTTATCTTCAGATGAATTATCTGCTTTAAATGCTTATATGACTGGTCAACAAAGTGTAATGCTAGACGGGGGTGAGCTGCCTTACCAAACTTTTATAAGAGTAACTGGTTTACCTTGGCCCGAAGCAAAAAGAAGAGGATTCACAGACGGCAGTTATGAGAAAAATATAGCTCTACAAAATATGCTTTTAGAAGGGAAAACTCTTGGTACTACAATTAAACCAGAGAACAGAAGAAGCTTTGCAGAGGAGGAAGGACTAGTAGAAATAAACATCAGATAAAGGTAATTAAATGTAACATATTTGTATTATCCGATTAATTGTTTTATATTTAAACCTCCACTAAAGTACAAATTTCATACTAAAAATGGCACAGGAATTTAAAAGAAAAAATGCCCCTCAATATAAGGATGGCGGGGGCTATTTCAAACATCAAATGATTAGTCCTTTTTTTGGGGTGTCAAACACTCCTGTGTTCGGGGTATCTCAAACTCCAGTAATGGGTTCGGCTTCTCAACCTTGGTGGCAAAGTATGTTTAGATTCTTACCTGCAAACACTCGAAGTGCGATAAGAACTCTATCGGGTAGAGGTGCGGGTTCAGGCACCCGTGGGGGAGGAACTCCTACACAAAACTTAATGAGGTTAGGCATAGAGACAGGCCAAGTAGGTCCTGTTTCAGAGACATATAGGGAAACAAATATGCCTTACTTCGATTTGATAAGATTTCTTGCAAAATCTACATATGGTAGAGAGGAGCTAACTTCAGAAGAGTGGGACCGCATGTTAGGTGTTAATGCCGACAAGGTGGGGTTTTTAGGGGATTACTCTCGAATGATTAAAAGACTTGATTATTTTGATGAAGAAAAGGGGTATGAAATTCCTACATTAGCAAAAGATATTATACTAACCTTCGATGATGACGGTACAGCGTATTATGTGCCTTATGATGAGAAGATAATGCAAGGAGATGCAGAAGCAAGGAAACAAGGAATACAAAATGCTTTTGGTGGACTTGATAACCCCTATTTGAATAGAGCTTTTGAAAATCAGAATATACCGATATATGGTCTTGATGAGTTCTATCCAGAGGATAAAAGATATTTAGTATACAACAGTGCTTTAAACAGGGTAGAAGTTATGGGTGAGGGACTTGCTAACCCTATTAAAAGTATGAGCATGAAAAGGTTTCAAGAACTTTACCCACAATTAGACACTTCAGGTGTACAAGCTTCTGGAGCTGATGTAAGAATAAATATACCTGAAGAAGGAATAACTATAGGCGAAATGTCAGGGGGCATAAAGATTAGGCAAGAAGGGGGATTAACCTTAGCAAAAGACGGAAAAAAAATGAAAAAAGGATACACAAGAAAACAAGATAATACTGGAGCAACTGGAGCAACTGGAGCAACTGGAGCAACAGATGATGGAGCAGTCACACCTGGAGGGTCGGTAACTACCACATCCACTTCTTCGCAAGACCAAGCCGTAACGGGTGCAGGGCCACAGCAGAGTACATTTGTAGGAGACCCTACCCAGCAACCATACCTCACTAAAAAGGAAGCTAGGCGAGCAAGAAAGGACTTAAGACTTTCAAATAGAACAGGTGTGCCTATCAACCTTTTTGGTAGTTTTCTAGACATGCCTATGGGTGACCCTAGTACTATTGCAAGAATGGCTGGACTTTCAGGAAGACCTGGTATGTATGGCAGACTTGGAGCTAGTATAGGAGGTAATGTATTGCAAGGATTACTTGCAGGAGCTCAACGAACAGGTGGAGGACGATTTGGAGGATTTTTTATGCCGCAAAATACTTTGAATCAAATGGCAGGAACGGGCATGGGCATGGGCATGGGTGACGGTGTTAACGTTCAAGTTTTAGGACCTCTACAGAGAAGAAGACTACAGAGAAGAGGTGTAGACTTAGTACCTGCCTCGCAGTATATTACTGAAGGTTTTGAAAGAGGGAGAGTAGAACCTATCGAAGCCGTAGAACCAGGTACATTAAGCACAGAAGAAGCACAAACAGAACAAACTGCCTCAACAGGGCAAACTGCCTCAACAGCGACTACTCCACAAATGTATGAAATAGCTCCAGGGAGGACTACCACTAGTCAAATCAATCCTGAAACAGCAGATATAAATAGGCTGCTCTTTGCAGCAGGGTATGGTGTAAGACCAGGAAGAGCTAGACGAGCAATGATGGAAGATGCAAACATAGGTAGAGGAGATATTAGACTAGAAAGACAAACAACACCTTTTGGAGCAACTCGACAAGAAGCTATAGACAATCTTCTTAGAGAATACTTTATAGAACAGGTCCTACCTACCTTAAATCCTGATGCATTTATTCAAAATAATATGCAAGGAGGAACTATCGTGGGGGGAACGCCTACTTCACAATATGGGGTAACTGTAAATCCTCTAAATAACTACGCAGGTTCCTTTATGGATTCAGCACTTAGTGCTGCTGGCTCATATGCTAATGGAGGATACACTAGGAATCAGGGTGCTCAAACAACCATACCCTCAATAGGAACAATGCAAAGACGATTAGACCAAGCAGTTAGTGCTATTGCATCAATCACCGATTTATATGGAGATACTAAAGATGAAACTGTGGCTACTATTAATAGTTTTTCATTAGATGATTTAAATAAGGAAATTAATAGACCAGGACTAGACCCTATTGTAAAATCACAATTACAAATTCTTAGGGACGGGTTAACTACGTCTCAAACAAATGCTTTGATTACCCCTCAAGATGGGTATACTATGAACAGAGATGGATTTGATGGTCAAACTTATGAAGAGTACGCTAAAACTACTCCTAACCCAATTCCTAAAGATGTTTTTATTGCAAAAGGCCTAGCTATGGGTAATGAGAGCGTAGCTATGGAAGGAATGGTTATTCCCCCACCTCCGTCACCAACTAGAATCGGTATGCGTATGGCTCAAGAGGGTATACAAACTCCAATCGATTACTCTAGCAGTGATGCAAGTTTGATGGGAGATGAGCAAATGATGGCTAATGCTTTTAATAATTCTATGATGGCAGGAAATAATATTCCTAATGGTGGGATGATGATGGCAGCTGACGGAATGATGAAAGAAGATATGGGCGTTAATAACGCTATACAGCAGTATAGAAACGAAATGTATCTTAGAAATGGAGGTGCGGTAGTGCGAAGTAGAGATGCATACTCTCCTGCTATACCTATGGGTTCAGGGATGGGGCCAAGCAACCTTTCACAATCATTAGTAGACACAGCAATGGGGCCTGATTTAACTCAAGAACAAATGGATGTTCTAAATATGGTTGTAGGTGAAGAACCTATGGTACTGCCTGGTAATTCCGAGATAGTTCAAGGTAAATTTGGACCTATACACAGTCCTACTCCTGAGTATTTAATGAGAACAAATAGAATGGCATAAACAATTCGTATGTTTAGAAAAAAAGTAATTAGAAACCAAGAGGTACCTGTAGACCCAAATGCATATCAGTCTACCAACCCTGCCTATCAATATATTCCAGCAGGTATAGATATGATGGCAACAGAAGGGGAGCCTGCTACTGATGTTTTTGGAAATCCTAGGCCTCTTGTTTTTAAAAGACGAGCCCTTGGTAGTTTTGACTCTCAAGAAGACTTTAATAAGTATCACGCAATAGTGAGGAATCGTCAAAATCAAATGTCTACTTCTGGAAAAATAATAGATGAAATTCAACAAGCATTGGTGGATGCAGCTTACGTTTTAACTAATCCATTGAGTACGTATAAGGATGCTCATAGCATGGAGGGTTTGAGAAGAATGAGAGGTGAAATTGAGCAGAACGGAGGATATATTAGAAATCAAAATGCTGTAGGAACTTCACTACCAGGATATGGGGGGTTTGCAGGACCTGGATTACCTGCAAATATTGATGCTGACTCAGATGGTATACCTGATGCATATGATAGTTTACCAGACTCAACGGGAGGCTCTTTTGTATTTGACACCCCAACTACAACTACTGAATCAACTACATCTCCGATGGTACCTTTTGTGCCTGACACAGTCGAAAGTCTTCCAAATATGAGACAGTTTAACCCTTATCAAAATGTTGGTTTTGGGTTGAGCACTGCCTTAACATCGGATAGTGCGGGTGAAAGAAGAGCTGGTGCTGTTCTTACAGGATTAGCAGGGGCTTCCTCAGCGTTTGACCTTGGCAGCAATCTATTGCTTGGTAGAGGGGCCAACAAAGAAATAACAGACATGATGGCCCAAGCAGATAGAACTGCAGGCCTTGATTTTCAAGCACCTATTATGGACCAAACAGAAGGAGTAGAGTCTGCGTTATCTAGAACTGGCTTTGCTCAAGATGGTGCAACTATGTACAAAAAAGGTGGTAAGTCTAAAAAGAAAAATAAACCTAATAACCCTTCATTGTGGTCAAGAGCCATTGCTGCAGCAAAGAAAAAGTTTGATGTTTATCCATCGGCTTATGCCAATGCATGGGCTGTACAATGGTACAAAAAGAAAGGAGGCACTTGGAGAAAAGCTCAAGATGGTTTTGTATACGAAGAAGGAGGTCAAATCACTATTGAAGAGCAACTATCAGGTAGAAACGTGACGGGAATAGCTAGACCTGAATTATCAGGGACAGAGATAAATGCAGAGCTTGAGAAAAACGAATACGTTGAGTACCCAGAAGAGCAAAAAATATCTAAAGTTATAGGAAAGTCACACGCCCAAGGTGGAGAAAAAATGAACCTAGAGCCAGGTACAAGAATCCTCTCTGACAATATAAAGGTAGGTGCCGAGTACAAGAAAGCTTTATCTGATTTATTTGATATGAAAAATATCAAAGCAAATGATACTGTAGCGAAGGTGATGGAAAAGTATCTTCAAAAGTCAGGAATTACAGCTATACAAAAAAGACAAGAAGAGGTACTGAAAGGTCTTAAAGAAAATATGTCTGTTAAGGACGAGGCTACTAGAAGAACTAACGAGCAGTTCTATGCTGATAAAATTATTAAGACTCAAGCTGAATTAAACGAGAAGCAAAAAGAACAAACACTAGTGTTCAATGTATTGTTCCAGATGCAAGAAGCTCGTAAAGCTAAAAATGAGCAAGGAGACCCCTCTGCAAAAAACATTAGAAAAAGACCACCATTAGAACAGGAATTCGTACCTTACGAAGGCCCACCCCCAGTAGAAGAAGAAACCGCACAACCAGTTGAAGTGGCTCTGCAAAACGGAGGCACTATAGATATTTTAATGGATGGTACTAAAATATATGCATCTCCAGAAGCAATAGAAATTGTACGAAGAGATGCTTTAGAAGGAGGCTATGGCGACTTTATGGAGTACCTATCTGAAAATGTAACGGGTAGATACGCAGATGGTGGAGGTATCCCTGAGAGATACAAGAAAAAAGGCTTTAGAAAAGTAGGTGTAAAGAAAAGAGCTCCATCTGGTTCAAAACACAAGTGGGAAGTACTTGCACGCAAAAAAGTAGGAGGTAAGACTCGTTACAAAATTGTTAAAGGAGGCTTTAGAGGGATGAAGGACTTTACCCAACACAAAGACAAAAAACGTCAAAAAAGTTTCTGGGATAGAATGGGAGGTAAAAACTCTGCTAAAACAAAAGACCCATTTTCTCCACTTTATTGGCACAAACGCTTTGGTACTTGGGAAGATGGTGGTAAATTAGATGCGAAGAAAAATTTTAAACCGCATTGGATGTACGACCCTAATAACCCAAATAAGGCTGAGTTTGCAGAAAAGTATGAAGACCACGTAAGACTTGATAAGCTAGGATATGTTTACGAGAAGCCTAAAATCGAAGACTTTGAGTACGGTGGTATGAGCAGATACCAAAGTGCGAATCAGGTTGAAATTATTGTCGATGCAGACGGTAATAGATATATTCCTCAGTTTAGAGACAGAGAGACAGGACAAGTTGTATATGCTGATGCACAAGGTAATTATGTTGTACCTGGGCAAATGACTACTGAAAATTCAACTTTTAATGCAAATGCTCGAGGTATATACCGTGCGGGGCAGTATGGTTATGATGAATTGGATGACGTAGGAAAGTCTAAATTAGACGAATCGTCTGGAGCTACAGCAGACTATGTGGCTGAACAATACAAAAAAACAGGAAGCGTACAAGGTCTTACTGTAAACGTGTTTGGTGCAAGTTCAAAAACTCCTGTTTCGCCCAAGAGCCAGATAGAGATATTTGAAAGCTTAGGCTATGAGCAAATTGGTAGTAACAAAAATAGATATAGAGTTCCTGATTTAGCTAATGACCCTACAGGTCAAACTTTTATAGAGGTTCTGGTTGGTACTTCTGAAGCAAGTGATGCAGCTAATTATGGTTTACCTAAACTAAGAACTTCAGACCAAATTACTAAACTAAAAGAAGACCTATTAGCTAGAGGTATACCTCAAGAGCAAATTGACCAAATTGCTTTTAACACACAGGAAAGACCTATGATAGGTCCTGAATACGGAGGCGAAGGTGTCAGAAGCGATGACCCTAAGTATATGGGGTACCAAAACTCTGGTTTTAGCGTAGACTTGGCAGAAGATAAACAAGGTATGGTACCTTATGGTTATATGGAGGAAACACCACAACAGGAATTTGATTTTGAAATTCCTAATTTGGGAGCTTCTCTTAGTGTGCCAGCATTAGACTTTACCAGTGATTTAGTCAGACCTAGTATAGGCATAGCTACAACTCCTTTGCAACAACAAGCTAGAGTAGACCTCCAGCCTGTAAAATATAGTGAAGAACAAGCCCTTAGAGAGGGTGCGGCTGCTACTAATTTGGCTATGCGACAGTCTGCTAATATGGGAGGACCAGAAGCTAGGACTGCTGCAGTAGGCTCACAAAGTGTTAGAAGCCAGTATGCTAATGAGGCTACTCTACAAAGACAGGAAAAGGATGCGGAATCAGTATTTAAAACTGATTTAGCAGAGGCACAGCTTAACAGCCCAATTGATAGTGCTAACTTAACTAGACAGTATCAGTACTCCTCTAATGCACTCAAAGCTGTTGATAATGAGATATCAGCCATTGCTGATTTTGAAAAAGCAGTACTTGACAGAGCAGACCAAAAAGAAAGGTTCGCTAATACATTAGCAGTTATGGGTCAATTTGCTCCTAATTTCATGGTAACTCCTTCGGGTCCAGTATTCAACCCAGGAACACAGACAGATATACTGTATCCTTTTGCTAGCAATATAGCTCAACAAGTTCTTGCATCATCAGGACAACCTATATCATTCGAGCAAGCATCTGGAAACTAAGTTATTAATTTTAACATTTAAATTAACATGGCTACACCATTTTCAAAACCTTTAGAGTACGCAGAGTATATCGAACCAGTAGATATGGACCTACTGCTCAAAGCAGTTACGTACAAGCAAGGTAAATACGATTTAAATAAACAAAGAGTTAGTAATTTAGTCAATCAGGCTATTACTATGCCTTTTGCTAAAGAGGAGGATAGAGAATATTTTGATTCTAGAATGGCTGGTTTAATTAACGAGCTAAATAGATACGGTGCAGGGGATTTATCTTCAGATACTAGAGCTGATTATTTAGTAGGGTTTCTTTCTCAAGCGGCAGATGAATCGGTTGCTAATGGTGTAGAGGGTACTTTGTGGAAACAACAGTACGATGCATCCGCTTTGGAGGCTAGGAAAGAAAACCCAGAATCATTTAGTGAAAGAAACTACCAATACGGTTTACAGAATTACAATGAATGGCTCAATGATAGGCAAGTAGGGACGAATGTTAATGACTATAGCAACCCTTGGACAGGAAAAGGCGTGGGGAGATATCAACCTTTTGTAAATGTTGATGCTATGTTGCGAGAGGAGCTTGAAAAAATAGACCCAGAAATAACTTTCGAAATATCGCCTTTTGGTAATGGTATTCAGTATTATAAAAACAAGTATGAGTTGATAACAGATGAAAAGTTATTAAACTCTATAAATCTTCAAGTAGAAGGTAATCCCCAGTTACAAACTCAACTAGACATAAATGCATGGTCAACTTACAGTGGAGCAACTTCTGAACAACTTACACCACAAATTCAAGAATATTATCAAGGAAAAGCTGCTGAGGCGGGAAAGAACATTGAGTATTTTCGCCAACAAAAGGCAGGGGCATCCACACAGGAGCTTGAAATTCTCAATCAAGAGATAGAGAACTTAAAAAAATTACAAAATAATTTTACACAACAAGCTAGTTTAGAAAGTGTAAATGCAACATTAGCCAATCCGTCTGCTAGAGTGGCTACCTTAAAGAATCTATACAGAGACGGTCTATACTCATCGTATGCTTATCAATATGCACAAACAAACCTTGTGGATATGGATATCTTTAGTGACGAAGCCGCAAAGATAAGTGCGACTGCTTCTGCAAATGCAGAGGTTGAAAGAATGAAACAAGCTAATGATGTGTTACTAAAAGCTTATGAAGCTGATGGTAAGGGAGAAACTGCATTAGCCGATGCATATGTTGGTTATCTTGAAGATGTATTACAATTCAATTATGAGGTACCAGGAACTGGGATTGTAAGTCCTAGTGGAATGATGGCTCTTCATAGAATGGGAGAGGTGGGTACTGCTCTAAAAGATGAGTCTATAGAAAATGTAAGTATTACACAGCAGTTTACAGCAAAACAAGCTCTAACACAACGACAAGTAGACGAAACAATTAGTGCTATTGCATCAAGTACTGATTTATATGGAAATACTAGAGCTGAAACTGTGGCCACTATCAATTCTTGGTCACCAGAAAGATTAACTGAGGAAATTAATAGACCAGGACTAGACCCTATTTTAAAAGGACAATTCGAAATTCTTAGGGAGGCGGTGACTATGAATACCACTTTAGCACAAACACATGAGCTAGCTGTTGACTTGACATATGCACAAATTGAAAGTAAACTAAGAAATGGTGAAACTGCATGGACTGGGGGAGGTTATGCAGGCTATCGTGTAATAACAGATGAAAACGGTGAGACGGTCAAACTACCTGCTACAGGTACATTTTTAAAAGTTGAAAATGGTCAACTTGTAGGTTACGACTACATAACTCCAAAAGAGAGAGCAGTAGCTTTTCAAACCATGAAGGATGCGGAGTACGCAGCCAACAGAAGGCCAATAGGTGGAGGAGGGTTTGGTAATGTCGGAGGTTGGTTTGTAAACAGAGGAGTTGATTTCATGGATTTTGCAGGAAATGTTATGAGTGCTCTATATGATTTTGGTCCAGGAAGAGTAACAACGGGGGGTCGTTATATAAACAGTTACAAACAAAATAGACTCGAGGCTAATCTAGATGCTCTTTACGAAAATGACCCTACACCAGATAAAAGAATATATGCAGCTGTATCAGGATTTAGAGGCTATGATGTCGATGGAGATAATATAGCAGACCCAGGTGCGACTAGCGGAACACCAATCTACGGAGAGGGACTTGTTAGAAATTCACAGATGCCTGTGGGTACGCAACTTAGGCAAGAATTGGGTAAAGGTATCTTCACTTACTTAGCATTTATGCCACAGGGTAATATTTTGAGAACTGGAGCTCCAGCTCTTGGAGGAGTTTTAGGCCCTCTCGGACCAGGTAGAATAGTTAGTAGGATACCTGGAGTCAGAACCCTTCTTCCGAGATATACAGGAAGAGCAGCTCTTGGTCGCAATTTACAGGGTTTATTTTTAGCAACAGGTTTAGGTACTGTTGCAGATGCTGGCAATGTGCTGTTAGAGACGGGGGTGGCTCGTAGAGGAGGGTATAATACGAGTGTTAATAGAAGAGGTCAAGGATTAGGCATAGGGTTTGAGGCTCAGCAACAAGCCCCTGCTAATTATGGAGGGTTTCGGAACTTTCGGTTTTTTAGAAGAGGGTTGGCTTCAGATATCTTAGCATATGATGTTCTTGGTGACGATGATGCACTACGCCAAGCTATTGGGGATGCTGCTGATATAGACTTCATGGCTAAACACGATGGTTTAATATTTTCTAATGGTAGACATTATTTAGGGGCGATACTTGAAAATAACCTTGAGCATGTGTTAATTCAAAATAATGTACAAGCTATCCCAACTAGACAATTAAGTTTAAATTCAATGGCGGCTAGGCCTTATTTGGAGGATATATTTAATGCTATGACTCCTGATGGTGTTCCACTATTCCCTGATGTACCTGAATTACAGAGTGCTCCAAGTTTTATAGCAGCAATGGATAAAGACCCTACAGAGGACCAAGAAGCTCTTTTATTAGATATTAAAGGAATCGGTGGGGGCCAACTACAAGTAGTAATGCGAAGAGGGGATGACGAACCTGTGGTAAAGATGTTTTACCCAGATAAGAATAGTGACTTTTACAAGCAAATTTTAGTACCAGAAACTCTTGACTACAATAATCAGATGGATAACATGTTATTCAATGTTGGTAATATGGCTAAATCTAGAGACCTAATAGCTAAGGGTACGGAAGTTATGCCAGACGGTACTATCAAGGAAGGTAGCCCTCTACAAAACAAACTGCAAACCATATCTCTGATTGACGAGGAGACTGGATTATTTATAAGACCAGAATATACTATGACATATGAACCTAATCCTAAAGATGGATACTCATACTCTTCAACACCTTATGATGGAAATAAGGTTTTAAGAATGAAAGGCGTTACTATCTTGAATTCAGATAATGACGTTTTAGGTTTTGTGGAAAAGGCAGGGATATTTAAGTTTGACCAAATAATAGCTACCACGAGACCAAGTAGTGCACAAGAACCAGGTGTGGAAGACCTTCTATTCAATGTAGGAGACAATGTGCTTTCTGTCCAAGCTGCGAATGCATTTTTTTCTAATGAAGAACAAGTACAAGCTGTAATAGATGAATTTAGTAAATCCCAATCAAAATAATCCTGTTTTTCAACAGGCTCAACAAGGTTTATCTCAGATACCCCGTCCTTCAGTCAGGAACATGGCTACCATAAAAGATTTTTATGAGTATGCAGGTCCTAAATATGGTTATATAACCAAGTATAAAGAAGGATTCATACCTGATTTTGATAACGAAACTTACTATGCAAATAAGCAGTCTGGTATAGACGTTACATTAGCAGGACTAAAACAATTTGGTAATTTATTTGCTAATCAGTTTTTGAATAACTTTTCTCAGTATGGAAGAGATGTTACTGCTTTGGCAACCTTAGATGCTTCAAAACTTTGGGACAGTGATATGGCTTCTGGTGCAGCACAGACTGCAAAAGCACAACGGTTGCTCAACCCTATATTTAGAACACCAGAAATGGCTGAGTTTGAATTAGAGCAGGCCACAGGCAAAAGGGGGCCTTTTTCAGCTTTTACTAAATTTTTACCAGGTTCACCAGGTGCAGGAAGGTTCAGGTCCGAGCTTTTAGGACAAGCAGGTTTTTCGTTAGGTGCTTTAGGGGCGTATGGGGTTGAATCATTAGTACTGGCGGGTTTAACAACTCCTGCTGGAGGTCTAGCTAATGCAGCGATGAAAGCTCCTAAATTAGCAAGGACTATCTACTCTATGTTCCGTACAGGTGACCAACTTAGAGATATTACTACAGCAAGAAGGGCGGTTCAAACTTCTCGTTCTTTAAAAAAGTTAGTAAACAGTGTGCCCACAGTAATTAGAAGGTCTAACTTGGCTGCATCAGAATCTGCTTTAGAAGCTAATATGGCAGCTTTAGAGTTTAAAGAACAAGAACTTAAAGTAAGAGAGTTAGACTCACGTTTACCTACTAGCGAGGAATTAAGCTCATTAGCAAAAGATACTGAAGAAGTAGGTGATTTTACTTTTGGGTGGAATATGCCTATATTATTAGCGAGCAATGCTTTGTTTTTAAGTAATGTTGCAAACGGTAGATTTTTACTACCAAAGACAGCAAACCTAAGTGAGCACCTTTTATCTAAAGGAGCCAAGTTTATGACCTATAAGCAAGCTGCTAAACAAGGTTTACTTACATTTGGAGACAGGGTACGCAGAGCAGGAATGTACTTACCCATGCTTAATCTTCAAGAAGGGTTTGAAGAGGGTGCTCAAAGAGTCGCATCAGAAACAGCTAAAAAATACTTTAGCCAAACTAATAATCTATACGGTGAAACTATAAAATCACAAGCATTAGTTGCAGGAGAAGAAATACACAATACACTTACAACAGCTGAAGGCTGGAATGAGATAGCTGCAGGTATTATTAATGGTATGGGCATGTCCATGTCAAGGGCTGCTATAAATAGGTCTTTAGGTAACACAAGAGTTGGGCAGAAGTTAGGCCTTATGAGTCCTAGCAAAAGAGAGGAAAACTTAGTAAGTATTGCAACAAAGGTAAATGAGCAAGTATCTAAGTATGTTCAAAGTAGTGTAGTAAATGGACCACAGACTCATAATGCCTCCCAACAATTAGAGTCTGCTGCAGGAACTGCTGCAGAAGCAGGTAAAGGTAATCAAAAATCAGCAAGAGACTTTAGACAAGATTCAAAATACTCCTTATTTTCTCTTGGTAGAAGATATGGAATTACAGATGCTATTATCGATAATGCTGTATTAGAGCTGAAAGAAGCTGTAAAAAATGACCCTTCACTAGAGAGTTCTCTTGGAGAGAATAGCGATATAGACACTCTAGGGTTTGACCTTAAACAAGAAGCAGAAGTCTACAATAAAAAGATGGATGCTGCAATGACTAATTTAGGTAGGGTCAGAGATAAACTTACCACCGACCTAGCCAAACAAGCCCATGATGTGGCAGTAGATGTTCTTGTACGACTTGATATGGGGGCTGATAATGCCTTTTCTCGTGGTAGAAAAATGATGCAAGAGCTTAAAACTAGAGCTCAAGAAAGTAGTGATGCTGCAAAAATTATGGAAGTTCTAGATGCCGTATCTAGTCCAGAGTCTTTAGTAGAGTTAGCTCTTAGAGTAGAGTCAAGTATTCAACAACGGGAGGATGCCAATAAAGGTGTCGAGATGACCAAGCAACAAAGGGAAGCATTTAACTTGGAAATCATAAAAGAAAAAAATTATCTAAAGACCCTTCAGAATTTAAGAGATACATTTTTAGATAAAAACGGAAAGCTAAAATCTGATGTTACTGCAAATGAAGCATCCGTTGCTATAGTTAATGAATTTGCTAATTATAATGGTAGGTTTGCAGATAGAGAATTCCAAGAGAAACTTGCTGACTATCTTTTACTAGAAGCAGAGGGGTCTTCAATTAGAGAACTATTTAACAGGGTACAAGACCCTAAATCATTCGAAGAAAACTTTTTAAAAGGTTTTGTAAGAGAAGCTAAGAAATCTGCTAATCAGCAGGCTAAGGCTATCGAAGTAAAAGATACTAGTACTACGGGCACTATCACTGATGAAGACTACCAACAAGCTTTATCTAATATACCAATATTTGTAGTAGCAAAAGTAGAAAATATCTTAAGAGGTATAACAGAACAAAATGGTAAATTCCTTTTTGGAAACAGAGAGTATACAACAGAAAAAGAGGCTATTGATACTGCTATAAATAGTTTAAATTTAAATGAAACAGATAAAGCTTCTGTTATGAATGCTATCGGTCCTTTCATGCGGAAGGCAAAGCAATCAGCTGCCGCAGAGGCTGCAAGCACAGAAACTCAAGAGGAAGCTGAAACGGGTATGAACGTAGTTGTGCCCCAAGGAAAAGAGGAGCCTAATACCAAGGAAGAAATAGAAGAAAGAAATAAAAAATATAGTCTTAGTAGAAGTACTCCTGGAAATATTGTTACCCACTTTTTCGACAAAGCTTTAGCAAAAGTGTACTCGGTGTACGAGAAGTACTTGTATAAGTTTGCTGGCGAAAATGTTAAACAAGGTATTGAAAAGATGAAGAATCTTTACAGTAATAACATTACTGTAGTCTCCATACATCTAAACGATTCTTTAGTACCCAATTTAAGAAAGGGAACAGAAAGTACAAGCACCCTACAAAGTGATATAACTTCAAACGGATATGTAGCTATTGAAGAACCAGAAGCTGGTAGAATATTCGTAATCGTTCCAGGAGATAGAAATGCAGCTGCGTTAGTCCTAGCCGAACAACTTAATCTTTTCATCAATCCTGAAATAGATGCAGCGTTCCAACCTATAAGGACAGGCTCTCTTGGGGGAATGGTCGTAGACACAAATATCCCGTTTGACGGTAAAATTAAAGACTCAAGGCGAGAGATGTCTAAATTATTGGTGGGGGACAAAGTTAAAATAGTCATACCCGCTAACGATTTAAACACTAAACTAGTACAGGATTGGGTACAACAGGGTAGTCAACAGGATAAATTAGATGAAATAAAAAATAGCATCTACATTACTATCATGTCAGGTGGTAAAGTTGTAGGGGTTATGAGAGCAGGAGACTTTGCAATGCAGACTTCTCAGTCCTCCGCAGCTATTACTAGGTTTAGAAATCAAGTAATCACAGATGATGTTATAACAAACTTAACACAAGGAATTGCTAGTAACGTAGGAACTTTAAGTGTTTCAAGTAAAGTTAATTTATTTAACATAAATTACAATGAGGATGGCACTATGTTGTGGACCAACCTTAAAGATTATATAGAGGCGGCAAAAGCTAACAAATATTTAGATGTAGACGTTTTCATTGCAACTTCTAGGGATATCATCACGAACAGTGAAGGAAAGGTTTTCTACCGAGCACAACTAGGTCGCACAAGTGATTTCAAAGTAGGAGCTGTGTATGCTGTTATAACGGAAGATAAAACTACTAGAACAGTAGTACAGGCCGCTACAGATAGTACAACTACATTTGACATAACTGCCTTGCAGGACCCAAATGTCGGGGTTGATGCTATAGCTGAACAGGTAGAAATATTTTTGAAACCCAATGAGTCTCCTACAATATCAACTAGGATAGGTGTAAATTTAAATGCTTACTCTAAAAGTCAATCTACAAGAGTAGATATTAATAAACTTAAGAAGCAGTTTAATAATAAGATAATTGAGGAGAGTAAAAAAATAATAGTTGTAACTAGAAAAGGCGATGTAGTTTTATTG
>TARA_R100000654_G_scaffold68773_1_pt1 | contig 24037 bp, 25 predicted proteins | sample TARA_R100000654 | Tara Oceans TARA_R100000654 (sample SAMEA2622473) | marine metagenome | biome: marine biome (ENVO:00000447); feature: surface water layer (ENVO:00002042); material: "saline water (ENVO:00002010), including plankton (ENVO:xxxxxxxx)" | depth 5 m
TCTTTTTCTTGGTTGCACTCGCAATCAGTTAATTTAGATAGTTTTCAATCTATACAACTTATGAGCCAAGAAGATTGTGCTGTGGTACAAGTAAATGCTTCTTGGAATTACAAAAATAGATTAAATATTAACAAGCTTGAAGATTGTTATTTAGCAGAAGTAGATCTATCTAATAAAACGATAGGTGCAGTAATACAAAGTGAATGGAATATAAAAGTAGTTCCTACTATTATTATATTTGAAAATGGTAAGGAAGTAAAAAGATTTGAACCAGGAATTTCAATGAAGTTTGATGAAAGAACTGTATTAGAAAGTATTAGGAAAGAAATAAAATAATAACTATATTACAATTAAAAACTGTTAGGAGATAACAATGGCAATGGCAAAAGCACCAAAGAAGAAACCTTTGACATTTGGTGAAAAATTTAGAAATGCAAGGAATGCAGGTAAAGCTAATTTTATGCATAATGGTAAAAAGTTTAGCACTAAAACTAAAAAAGAAGTTAGTAAAAAAGGAACACGTAAGACTGTTAGAGGTATGAAAAAAACTATTAGACAAAAAAGTGATCTTTCTAAATCAGGTCGTATGGCAAGAAGAAAAGTGAGAAAAGCTGCTAGAAAAGTAAGAAGAACTAATAGAGCATTAAGAAAATAATAAATAGAGAGAGGTAGGATTATGTTATTCAACGGAGATAAACAAAAAAAGAAAGGCTTTCTTAAAACCTTGGTTACAGAAGGTGGTAAGGTAGCTGGTGGTGTTGTTGTAGGTGGAGCAGCTATAGCTGGTGGTAAAGTTCTTGTTACTAAAGGAATACCTGCTGCTGGTAGAGGACTATATGGATTAGGTAAGGCTGGATATAGTGCTGTAAGTACTGGATTTGGTGTTACTAAAATACCTAATGTAGTTAAAGGTATACCTACTGCTGTAAAAAAAGCAAAAGCAGCTCCTGGTAAAATTAAAACTGGACTTAAAACAAAAGCTAAAAACTTAACTAAAGGTTTGGGTAAAGATATGACTAAGGCAGCTCAACAAGGTTTGAGTGAAGCTATGCAACCTGTGTCAAAGACTAGAGCTTTTGTTGGTGAAGCTGGTAAAAGAGGAATACCGTCACGAGTAAAGATACCTGGAGGTACAAATACTTTAGCAATGTATGGACAACCAGAATTTAAAAATCCTATTGGTGGTAAAATAGGTGAAGGATATTTTAATAAAAAAGGTAAAAGTCCTAATGCTGTAAACTTGAAAAAACAAATGGAAAAAAATGTTATTAAAGTAACAACGCAACCTAGAAAGTCAGTTGTTAAAACAACTTTAATTGATACTGGTACTACAAAAATGGATCCTAAAACAAAACAAATGAAACCACAGTTTAAAGAAATTAAAACAAAAGTTGGTAGAGGTTCTAAAGTAAAAGATACAACTAAGGTTTTAGAAACTCATGATACTAGAAGTCCTAAAGTAAGAAGACAAGTTAAATCAATTACAGACAGAGCTGAAAGAGATATTTCTAAAATACAAGCATCTAATCAACCTCAAAAAATAAAAGATGCAAGAACAGCTAATGTTGTTAAAAGAGCTGGTAAGGCAGCTAATCCAATAGCACGTAAAGCAGCTATTAAACAAGGTTTAAGAATGGCAGCTAGAGCAGGTTCTACTGCAGTTATGGCTCTTGGACCAGTAGGTTTAGGTGTTGGATTGGCAGCAAAAGCAGCTATTAATTTATCTACAGCAAATGATATTTACAAAATAAGTAAAGAGGTATTACCAAAGAGAAAACGATAAGGAGAAACAATGGCTAAAGAAAAAGTCGACCTTAAAAAAGAAGCAGAAAATAAAATGGAATCACTAGTAGAGCAACACAATGAACTTGCTGGACAAATTCAAGAAGGTAATGCTAGACTAGGAGAAGTAAAACAAATGATCATTGAGCATCAAGGATACATGAAAGGTCTTGAAGCTTGCGATATAAACTGTGAGGAGAAAAAATAATGGGACCAATATTAGGTAAAGTTCTAACTAGCTTAGGAACAGAAAAACTAATTAAAGCAGTTATCATGCATTTAGGTGATTGGTTAGTAGCTAAATCATCTAATAAACTTGATGACAAATTATGGGCTGAAGTTAAAAAAGCTTTAGCTAAAAAATAGGAGGTACCATTGAAACTTAAGCAACGTGGTATAATAATACCAGACCAGCATTATCCGTTAGAAGATAAAGCTGCAGTTAACTGTGTAGTGAAAGCTATACAAAAAATAAAACCAGATGTATTTGTTAATCTAGGAGATGTTGGGGAGTGGGAGTCTGTATCTGCATGGAAATATAAAGATAAAAAATTACCACCACTTGAGTTTCAATTACCTATAGTTAATGAAGATATAAGATTGGTAAATGAAGGATTAGATGTTTGGGACAAGGTTCTTAAAGAGGTTGGATGTAAAAAGAAATATTTATTACAAGGTAACCATGATCTCTGGTTGGATAATTTTTCTAATAAATATCCTTATCTCAGTAATTATAATTTTTTCAAAGCGTGTAAAATAAAAGAACGTGGTTATAAATATACTGAGTATAATTTACCGATACAAATAGGCAAGCTAACATTTTTTCATGGAGCATTTGCTACAACATATCATGCAAAAAAACATTTAGAAACCTATGGAGAAAATGTAATGTATGGACATACGCATGATTTGCAAAGACATACATTAACAAAATTAAATGGAAATATAGCTGCTTGGGCTATGGGATGTTTAAAAGATATGTCTCATGAAAGCAATAAGTGGTTAAAAGGTAGATTACATAACTGGGCTCATGCATTTGCTATAGTTGATTGGTATAATAATGGTGAGTTTAAAGTAGAGGTAGTAGAAATAATAGATGGTAAAACATCTGTGTGGGGCGAAATAATAGATGGGAATGTATAATACAGAAACTGGTAAAGGACAAGAGTTTAAAGGCAAGTCTATTAGTGATAGCAGGCGTAAGTATAATCTTAAAACAAAATCAAAGAAAAAAGTTAAGGTTATAAATATGAATGATATTACTAGAGGTAATATACTTTGTACTAAATTGAGGAAAGCAAGTGCCAAAGTTAATTAAAAATATTGCAAATTTTACGGGTGGTTTAAATAATAATACAAATCGTAGAGATATATTAGATATAGAATCACAAGTAATGTTAAATATATCTAATGAAATACCAGGTAAATTAGTTATGGAAGGTAAAGCTGATGGTCAATCTATTAGCTCTAACGATGTTACTTCTATAGATGCTTTGAACTATGGTAATGGATTGTTGCACACAAACCTAGATAGAAATTTTGGTTCAGCTGGTATTAATGAAACTGAGTATTTGTTTGTTAATGACAAGACTGATAGTATAGTTCGTATATACGATGTTACTAATAATACTGCAGAAGCTACGACTATAGACTATGGTAATGCTGCTTCTTTGGTAGAAATGTATTCAGTAGATGGACAGATAAGAGTTATTCCTCATTATGGTAATGCAGGTAATAAACCTAAAGTTTTAGGTTATTATAACTTTGATAGAAAAATGGGCTTGTTAGGAACAGAGACTACAATTAACAACTCACGTAACAATGTTTATATATCAAGTGATTTACATGTAGCACCAATAAAAGGTGGTACTAATAGTAATGTAGAGTATGAGGTAGATAAAGCTTATAACAAAATGACACATTTTCATCCTGATAATGATTCTGAAATATTTATGCTAGATGTACAAAATAGTGGCGATTATGCTATGGGAACATCTTCTCATGTAAATAAAGTAGAAGTGACAGCACAAGAAATGCATGATCTATTAGATGGGTATGCTAGTGGTGGTAGTGACTATACTACAGCTGGGCAAGGCTCTATGGCAGTCATAGCATATTTTAGAAATGATGTTAATGCAGATGATGATACTAGTATAAAACCTAAGTCAGGTAAAAGATACGGATTGTGGGCATCTAAAGTATATTCTAACTATGAAGATGATAGCAATAAATCTGAGTCTGTTGCAGTATATATTGGCAATGTATATCAACATGTATCTGTTGGTGCAACTAGTACAGATGTAGCACAAAAACTATATTTTGGATTGACAGGTCGTATGGGAGATAAAGATCCTAGATATTCTGGTTTTAAAATATACTATGCATTGATGGATGGATTTACAGAAGGTTCTGTATTAGATAATTATACAAATGTTGGTGTTAAATATTTATTAGCAGAAGTAGATTTTGCAAAAGGTTTACGATATGCTGGCAGTGAAACTTATCAGTCTTTATTTAACTATACTTTAGCAGGTGATAAACAATGGGCTTGGCCAATAGAAGCTTGGTTAGATACAGATAGATTTATAGGTAGTGGTATTACAGATTTATCTATTGCAGAACCATATATTATAGAAGGTCCTTCTGTTATAGGTGAAGCTAACACAGGATTTAAAACTTCTACTGTATTGAATAGAAAAGTGTATGCAGGTAATGTTCAGTACTATGATAGCAAAAGAAATCTTGTAACTAAGTCTGACAGAGTTTTAAAGTCACTACCAAATCAGTTTGATTTTTTTCCAGAAAATAGTTTTATAGATGTAGAAGTAGAAGATGGTGATACTATTATTAAATTAGAATCATTAGGTAATAAGTTATTACAATTTAAAAGAAATAAATTATTTATTATAAATGTTTCTAGAGGCATAGAGTTTTTAGAAGCTGAGTTTGAACATAAAGGTTGTGAGAAAGACTATCATGTAGTTAAGGGGGAAGGTTTTGTTGCTTGGTTTAATACGTATGGTGCATATATTTATAATGGACAACAAGTTATTGATATTAATTTAGCACAAAATGCACAACCTAAATTAGCTAACTGGTCAACAACACACTACCATGATAATAATGTTATAGCATATTTACCAAAGTCTAAAGAATTAATTATAGTTAATAAGAATAGTAATATATTGTTTTACGATATGAAGTCAGAATCATGGAGACAATCTAATGTGTTTGGCAATAGAGATATTACAAACTTAGTAAACTTTAATAATGGTGATTTATATTGGTGGTCATCAGTAGCAGGTTTAATGGGCAATCCAGATACTATAGACTTAGTTAAATGGGACAAGACACCTAGCAGTAAGAATGGTGGTCAAGTGTTATATAAGTCTAAAGAATTTGATATGGGATCTGCTGCAACTAACAAAAATTATAATACATTATATATTAATTATAAAGAGGGTAATAATATTAAAGTACAAGCATTTGGTACAAGGACAGATGCAAATGAAATAGGATTGACTGATGTCGGAACATTATCCTCAGGTGGCTTTAAAACAACGAAAATGTCCTTTCCTGACACTTTTAAGAACTGCGTGGGGGTAGGTATAGCATTAACAACAACAGGTTCTACAAATGCGAATTTTGAAGTAAACGATATACAGATTGTATATAGGGAAAAACTAACACGATGAGTAGATTTTTTAGCAGACAAGGTAAAATTTTAAATGGTGTGGGTAGACAAAGCAATATTGAACTAGAAATAGAAGAAGTAAAACAACAATATGCTACACCTACACAGCAAGAAAATATTAGGCCATTAAATACAGATGGAGTAGATGGTGATAAGAAAGTTGTAGTAGAAGGTAATCAAGAATTTTTATATGTAAAAGTAAATAATAGATGGAAAAAGACTGAATTACAGGAGGTAGAAATATAATGGCTACAGAAGCACAAAATATTATGCAGGCATTCAGAGCTGCAGATGAAAGAGAGAGAGTTAAAGAAGAAGGTAGAGTTTTACAAGGTCCAATTACATACGTACAAGATGCAACAGCTGGAGTTTTAGGTGCACAAACTGCTATGAACATTGGAGAAACTTTTAGTAATATACTCGACCCTAGAAGTTTTAATGAAATGGTAACGGATGAAAGAAAAAAGATTGAATCTGATTTTGATACGGATGCATACCAACAAAGATTTGAAGAACATATGGAAAAAATATATGGAGCAACAGTAAAATTATTTACAGACAAATTAAGAGGCAGGCTAGATGATGATTTAGATGTAGCAGTTGATGTTGTTGATCCGTTAGGTAATAGATGATGATAATACCAAAAGATATTAGTTTTAGACAGAAGTTATATGACCATATAAAGCTACGTGAAGGATATAAGAATGTAGTTTATTTAGACACATTAGGCAAACCTACTGGCGGTATAGGTCATTTGTTATCAAAAGAAGAAAAAGAATTGTATCCTGTAGATTCTCCTTTGAAAGAATCTATTATAAAAGAATGGTATGATAATGACATACAAAAATCTTTAGATGCTTGTAATGACCAATGTAAAATATTAAATGTACATGATATAGATTTTAAAATTGCATTAACGTCTGTTAATTTTCAATTAGGTACTAGATGGTATAAAAAATTTCCTGCAGCATGGCATGCTTTGTGTCACCGAGAGTACGATAAAGCAATAGATGAAATTATGTATGCAAACAAAGAAGAGGAAAGATACTCACGTTGGTATAAACAAACACCAGTGAGAGTAAAAGATTTTGTAGAAGCAATAGAAAATATTAAGGAGAGTGCATAATGGCACAAGAAAAAAATAAAGAATATGATATGCCTTTAGGAAGCGATGGTGGAAACCCAACTCCTAATCCAGATTTTGTAGCAGAAGTTGAAAGACAGAAAGATTTACAGAATATGCCATTAGGTAGTGATGGAGGAGATCCTACACCAAATCCAGATTTTATAAAAGAGTTAGACAAAATGAGAAAAAAAGCTAAAAGAAAAGAATCCATGAGGGTTGCAGAACGTATGACAATGTTGGACCACTTAGATTTATTAGATTTAAAATTAACAGATTTTATTAGAGGCCCAGGTGTACAGGGTTTATTAAGACATATAAACGAAGAGGGAGAGTAGTATGGGATTTTTAGATGGAAAAATAAAACCAAGATATTCTGCTAACTCGCAAACTAATTTTATGGGGAATACATCATCTCCTAGTTATAATAGTCCAGCTCCTACTGGTGGTGGATTTGTAATGGGAGCAGGTATGGGTAGTTCTTATGGTAGAGGCGGTGTTGGAGAAACAACAGGTTTACAATTTAGAACAAGTGGAGTACCAAACTTTTCTGCTATGTCTGCACCAGTTTCAGAGGGTCCTGGATTAAGATTTGGTGCTAGATTAATGAATGCAGGTAATACAGTAGGTAGTATTTTAGGTGCTGTAAATCCTATATTAGGAGCTGTTGGAGCAATAGGTGGTATTATATCTAGCATAGGTGCAAGAAGAAGAGCAAAAAGAGAAAGACGTAGACGTAAAAGACGTGCAATTAGATCAGAAAATTTATTATTAGGTGCAGCAAAAAATGTTGTTAAAGATGTAGAGCAACAAAAGTTATTTACTGGTGAAGCGTTTGATATACAACAAAGACAAGGCGTAATGAATTTTGGACAAAGCATAAGAGATGCTCAATCTATGATGGCCAATACTAATTTAAGAACTGGAACAGGTGAGCAAACAATTCGTGACATAAGAACTAGATTTGATATGTCGCAAGATGCTGCACAGCTAGGATTGGATCAAGGTATGTATCAATTAGGCCAACAAAAAGAGTCTAGACTAAGAGATATTCAAGGTAATTTATTAGAATTGAGTGCTTTTAGTGGTAGAAATATTAATGTATTAGATATGATGGGGAGTTAGAAATGGCTTATAACAGTGAAGTGATAGCTGCTTTAGCACAATTAGCAACAGCAACAGGTGCATTAGCAGATAAAACTGGTGAAGATAAAGATGATGCTAAAGAACTAGCAAAAGAAATGATGTCTGCACAAGTAGCAGCTAAAATGCAAGCAAGTATGTCTGTATTTAATTCTGGACTAAAAATGCAAACAGAAATGACACAAAATAGTTTACTATCATTAAGTGAATTAAATAAAAAAATGATTGAGACTGGTACATTTGAAAGTGATGCTTTAGATACAGTTAGAGATGCAGAAGAAATAAATTACTTTGGTGGTACAGGATTGTTCAGTGGTGGTACACCAGGTGCTATACGTAGAGATTTTAAAGATTTTGTAGATGCAAATGATGAGTTAATAACTAGTCAATCTGGTGCTATTTCTAAGGTTATGGCACAAAAAGAACTAGGTGGTAAAGATGCTGTTTCAGTTGTAGCTACTAAAAATAAACTTATACAACTTAGAAATAATATACAAAGTTCCATTGACATGGCAAAAGATACACAGCAATTTGATAAAAAAAGAAAAGCACCAGTTACTTCTGCTATAGTTGGATTCTTTGGTAGAAATGAAGCTGAGTTAGTAAAAGAATCTGAAAAGCAGATTAACACTTTAAATGGTATTATAGATTACTTAGAAAAATAATTAAGGATTGTAAATGAAAATAAAAAATCCTGAATTAAAGTATTTAGATCAATTAGTGCGTGGTAAAATAATTGAGCCACAAGAATACTTTAATCGTTTAGAGCTTGCATATAGAACTAATCCAACATCTTTTACAGAAGAAGAAGTTGATTATATAGAAAGACAGTTTAAGAAGGTAGATTTAAAATTTAATAGAGATTTAGAAGCTGCCGATGCTAACCTACTTTCTACTATGAATCAATTTACAAGTGGTTTAGTAGAAGGTTTTACTACATTAGGTTGGTCAGAAGAACCTGATACTACTGCTGAATCTATTGCAAATAAATTAGGACACCTTATAGGTTTTGCTCCTGATGTAGTTGCATCATTCTTTTCTATGGGACAGTATATACCAATAGCAGCTGCTAAACGTGCAGCTATAGGTGGTAGTGCTGTTACTAGAGGTGCATTACAAGCAGCAGGTAGTAAAGCTCCAGGATTCTTACGTAAAAAAGTTGGACCAAAAACATTTACATTACAATCAGTACCAATGAAGGTAGCTGATTATGTAGTAGAACAATCTAAAAATTTCTTAGGTGGTGCAGGACTAACTGCAGGTGGTTATTTATCTAAAGGTATATTTGCTAGTCCTAAATTAAGAAATATAGGAGAGCAAGGTATACATCTTGGTGTAGCATTGGGTGTATCAGCATGGAAAGACGGACCTAAGGGTATGATAGATTCTGGTATGCATGGTGCTGCTGCTGGTGCTTTGTTTGGTACTATAGGTAATTATGTTAATGTAGGTAGATTATTAGAAAATCCTAAGACTAGAAAGTTAGGTCAAGATACTATACGTCAGGTAGCAACCGAAGTATCTAAAGATGCAGCTAAAACTGAAGGATTGAATATGATTGTACGTGGTACATTAGGTTCTATTGCCCAGGGTGGTATGTCTACTGCACAAGGATTACCTGTAGCAGAACAAGTATATGAATATATGTTAGGTGCATTCTTTGGTGCTACTACCAAGTCAGCTGGATTTGCTGCAAGAACTAAGTTTATAATGAAGAATGATTATAAGAACTATAGACTTGGTATGACAGAACAAGAAGCTATAGATGTAGCAAGACAAGATCCTGAGTTTCAAGCATTAAGTAAAAGTGACCAAGGTTATGTAGAAACTTATATAGCTAAAGTAGTTGCACAAAAATTTAATATGCATGCTCCTCTTATGGGAGACTTACAACAAATACCTGAGATAGCAAAGGCTGTAGAAAAATTAGGTTTTGATATTAATCAACTTACACAACCACAGTTTGAACAAGTATTTAAACAAGTTAAACAAGATAGAGCAGTACAAGATTTACAAGGTCCTACTGATATAGATATTAGAGTCCAAGAGAGACCAGCTGAATATGAAAATGTAAAACCTGATAGTACTGATACTATAAAGAATCAAGTGTTACAAAACAAAATAGATATAGCATACAATGAAATGCTAGAGATATCATCTAATGCAGACTTAAATGAACCTAAGATTGCTATAAAAAACAGAGACTTAGAATTAATAGCTAATGATATAAGAGGATTTAACATTGGTAGAAATTTAGACGAGATTAATGTTAATATATCTAAGTTAGCAAAAGAAAATAATTATGAATTAAATCCTACTAAAGCTGCAATATTAAAAGAATTTAAAGGTTTACCTAATACATTCTTTACTGATGTAGGTGTTAATAACCAAAGACTTGGTAGTTATTTAAAACTAAAAAAGAATTTTTCAAGAAGAGTAGACTATGAAATAGATTTAACTAGTGATGTTGTTGAGATACGTGAGATACCAGAAAGAGATTTTAAGGGTGAAGTATTAGGTGGAGATAGACCTCAAAGTAAATGGAATAAAACTTTTGCAGGTGATCCAGTAGAAGCAAGATTACTTATAAGAAAATCATATTTTGAAAAATTTACAAAAGCAAGATTAGGTAGAAATGCTGAGATTCAAGAAATACCTGTTTATGATAGAACAAATGGTGGGCCCTTAGATTTTAAAAATCCTTCTAGAAAAAAGATATATGACAATGCATTTAATATTAAAGAACAATTTACAAAAGAAGTTCAAAAAAGATTAATTAAATCTTTAGATGAAAAAGGTATGTATATATATGGTGGTACAAAAGATAACGGTAATCTTGTTGTACATAGATATGCATTTACTAAAACAATAAGAGATAATAATCGTCAAGAGTTTTTTAGAAGATTAGAAAATGAAGTTGAAGGATTAAAGTTTAAAGTAAAAGATGATGCAACTTTATCTAATATATTTTATACATTAATTGAGTCTGGATTGTATGACCCTAGAAATGGATTTAGTATTGACCTTATGGTTGCTGCTACTAAAAAATATATAGACAATCCTTTATATGCTAATGTACAAAAATTTAATAAATATGCAAACTTATCACAAGGTGCTGACATACCATTGGAAGCTGCTGAATATGTAAACACTACATCTACAGAAGCTAAAAACAATCCTGCTAATAATAGAGAATCTGGTAAGTTTAATATGATAATGGTAAAAGATTTTCAGGACCCTATGTTTAATAACTCTGAATCTGGTACTGATGCTGCGGTAATAGCTAGGCATGAAGTATTTGATGCAATACAAACTAGAAACTTTAGACCTGCTAATAATGGTTTTTTAAAGTTAGTAGGATATAAGGGACCTGAGTATGGAGAGAATCCTATTGGTAATATATTATTAAAAACTGGTACTTTTAGAGCTACAGAAGCACAACAAAAATTTATGTTTGAAAATGGTATAGATTTTATTGTACCTAAAACTGCAGCTAAAACAAGTTTAGGATTAAGAGAACATACTATAGAGTTTGTAAAAGCTACAGATTCTTGGACGTTAGTAGATAGTATATTACAACCATTTAAAATGAGACCTGATGAATTGTATTTAAACATGGGTGTATATGAAAACTTTAAAGGTAATCAACCAGCACCATTTCAAAAACAAATATTAGACAAGATAAATGAACAACAACTTGGACCAGACTTAGCTAAAGGTGTTAAAGATGATTATAGTAAGTTAGTAGAAGATTCTTATAATGGTGATCCAAACAGAACAGCAGAGTTTGATCAGATAGCACAGCAGTCTTTACAAGATAGACAATATAAACTACCTGAAACATATGATTTCAATATAAACGATATTAGTATTGAGAGTATAAATAATGTTTTATATAAAGATATTACTAGTCCTTTGTCACGTAAAGTAATAGATAAGATATTGAATAGGGGTCGTGAAGATTATAGAGAGTTAATAACAGAGAGTACAGATGAAGTAGCACAAAGATTAATGGGGTTAGAAGTTTATGAAATACCTGATATATTAACAAGATTAGATTATGATCCTGGTATATTATTACAACCAAATATTAAAAAGTTTGTAGATAAATCATTGGCTAGATATAGAACATCTAGAGTTGTATCTCCTCAAATAAAGCATTCTACTTCAGGTAAGTTGGGACCAAGAGATAGTGAGACGTTTGCAAGACATCCAGAGTTAAATGATAATACATTTATGATGGGTAGAAATTTTGCAAAAGAATATGAGATAGCATTACCTGATAATTTAGGTGGTGTACAATCATTAGAGTCTGCATTTGGTAAATATAAAGAATCATTATCATCTACTCAAACTAAGTATGATAAAGCAGATAAAGAAGCATTAGCATCTGCTATGCAATTTATGTTAGTACGTTCTCCTAATAGTAGTAATGGTGGAGTAAGAGTGTTAGACTTTGCAGGGTTTGTAGATAGAAAAGGATTTGGTATATATACAACATCTAAGAATGATTATTATTTAGGCGGTGCAGATAAAGATGCTGACTCTGTTTCAGTATATTCTGGTATGTCTAAGAACATAAGAGAAGCATTTAAGAAATATGATAATGAATTTTTACAAGATGGTGTATTATACAACTTTGAAAAGCCTACTCAAATATTTAAAGATTTAATATCTGAAGCTCAAGACAAAGGACCCGCTGGTAATTTTGCAGACTTAGTAGATGTAAACTCTAGAATAGAAGTAGCAAGAATGGCTAGACGTGGTAAGCAACAAATGGGTGTTATAGTAGATGCTATGACACGTATGCAAAACTTAGCTGATGTAATTGTAAAACGTAATGGTGTATTCGAAACAAGCTATGTATATAATGAAAAACCATCAGATGGTAAAATACAAATTAGATTAAACGATACACTACCTGGTAAGTCTGGTAAAGTTACATTAGAACAGATTTCTAAACAATTACAATTAGATAGTGTTAATATTGTTAATCTTATGGCTGACTCTGCTAATTTTTCAAAGGTAGAATTTTATAATAAGATTATTAACAAAGTATGGGAAACTTATTTTAAAGTTACTGGAGATGTTATGGAGGTAAATGGTACAACTATATACACTCCTTCTTTGAAAGGTAATAATTATTTTGCTACAACAGAAAATGCATATGGTTTATATCTTACAGAAAAAGTACATAGAGATATGTATAAAGTAAGTGGTAATAGTGTGTTGAAGATTAATGAATATAGTAGAGTTGCACAAGAATACATGAATGAAATGGGTACTGATATACCTTTTTATTCTAATATAGCAGAAGCTGTTATGAGAACACCTGACTTTTTTATTAATCCATATAAGTTTTATTACAATGAAGCAGCATTAAAAAATCAAGCAGAAAGCGGTAGAAGTGAATTAGATGTTGCTAGATTGTATGTACAAAAATTAAGAGAATTAGTTAAAGGTGATAAACTATTTAAACGTTTTGGATTAAAAGATTTTTGGAATACACATATAGAAACAGAGATTAACTTAAAAGAAATTATGGATACTAGTCCATATCTTATGCATGATAAGTTAATGGATTACCAAGGTATTTTTTCAAGCTTGCAAAGAAGTAGAGATTTTATTAGAGAAGCTGCTAATACTGGAGTAGGAACAGAAACAGCAGAAAAAATTGTAGCAGATATTGTAGATACTACCTATAGAATAAAATCATTCTTTTATACTGAAACACAGTTATATGGTATAGGTAATATGGAGAAAGAAATTAAGATTACTCCTAAAGAAATTAATAGTATTATAGTTAGATTAAAAGACAAGTATAGAAATCAATACAAGAATAGAGATGATTTAGTTAATGAGATTGAAACTTTAATTGACTATTGGTTATTGACACGTGATTTTAGAAGTGCACAAACAGATATATTAAAGCACCAAGAAAAAGATTTTGTTGAAGTAGATGCTAAGATTAGAAAAGAAATACAACGTTTAACTGAGAATAATTTATTAAATGATTTAGAAAGTTCTGGTATACATGATTATTTAAAAGAAAAAGGTAAATCGTTTAAAAAATTAAGGCCAACATTAGATTATGCTTACAGATCTTTAGCTATTAAAAATAGTAATAGAGAAGAATTCTTTAAATCTCAATCTAAATATTTAAAAGAAATAACAGAAAACATTACAGAACAATTAAAATTACCTGAAGAGTCTATAAGCTTAAAGAAATATCTTGAAGAAGAAATACCTTTTGATGTAGAGCCTAACTTTGATTATGACACAGGAGTTAAAAATAATCAATTTGAAGTAAAAGATAATAAGCTTAAGAAGAAAGAAAAAAGAGTTGAAGAAGAAGTAATGGATTATGATGTAGAGGTAGATGACGATGGTACTTTTTATAAAGTTCCAGTAGAAACAAAGTCAGTAAAAAAACCTATTAAAGATACTCCAGAAACTGCAGACCAGTTAAAGAAAACTAATGAAATGTTAGATGAAATATTACCACAGTTTGATTGGTTAAAGAAAAAAGCAAAACCAAATGAACTACTTACTGATGAAGCACAAGTTGAAGTAGATAGACTAAGAGATATAATGAGAAAAACTCCTAGTACTATAGCTAGGTTTGAAGAGTTTTGGATTGGTCTTACATTTAAATTAGAAGGTGTAGGTAGAAGATTAGATACTTTAAATACATCAGATTTAAGAATGTTAAATAATGCATTAGAAGAAAGATTTAGTGCTAAAAGTATTGTAGATAAAACTACTGGTAAATTAATTAAAAAACCAGGTTGGTTGGAACAGATGTTAAACTATAAAGTTATAGGTAAGAAGTTAGAAACATTTGAAGAGATAGAATACATTAAAGCTGCAGTACCAGTTATTGATAAGTTCGGACAACAAAAACCTAAAACAATGAATATTATATTACCTACTAGTACATTAGAGTTAGGTAGAAAAACTATAGATAAATTTGATACCTTGCAAAAACTAATGGCATCTGGTATTGAAGCACAGCATAATGGTTTTTATAATTTCTTAAATATAGATAATGCTAACCTTATAAAACATAGAGACCTGTTAATAGAACATGCTTGGAATATAAACGAATATCAACAGGGTAAGTATCCTTCTAATGAAACTAGTGCAACTGCAAAAGAAAGAATTAAAGATGCATTTATAGACTCTACAGATACTGTTGCTAAACTTACTGGTTTAAAATTTCCATGGCCAGCAAAAGATGGTGGTAAGTCTGACATGATAGATGCACAAACTTACAGTGAAAGATTAGCACAAAGATTTGCACAAGATTTAAAGTCTATAAATAACTCTTACATAAAAAGTAATTGGGAAAGTATCGAAAAGTTTTTCAAACAACAAAAAGTAAAAATGAATTTGTATAAATCTAAACAACCATTAACTGCTTTTGAAGGATACACTAAAGATCAAATAGAAAATATGACAATGAGTGAACAACAAACAGCATTGCAAAATAAAAACATTGCATTGAATAAAATGGAAAGTATGTTTTTAGATGTTCATGGATTAATAAGACCAGAGTTAGTTAACTTAATGTTCAAGAAGTTTGACTTACAAGCAGCACCAGATCGTACAATATTTGGTGAGTTCTTTAGTATTAATGATTACTTTTTTATTAAGTATCACATGCAAATAAGAGATAGATTAGAATTTTCTTTTCCAGAAATTAACCTAGATAAACCTTTGAATATTAAAGAAAGAGGTATTGTAACTAAGTTTATTAAAAAAGAAATGGACAAAGCTTCTTATAGAGAGCATATTGTAGGAGATGTATATAGAGGTTATATGCCACGTATGGGACATTTTGATATAGCAGCTAATATACCAAAGATACAAGCATTTGCAGAGAAACAAATCAAACAAAGAATTGAAGAAGTCAAACAACCAGGTGGTTTTCAACAACTACCATTAGACTTACGTATGGCTGTTGAATATAATGAGCTATCTAAGTCTGAAGCTATTAACATATTTAAAGATACTTTAATGGCTAGATTTAGAAGAGAAATGGATAATAGTGCTAGTAATGGTGGTTATGAATCAGAAGCACAAGTAAGAGATCTATTTACTAGAAGTAATTACAAAGGATATGTTGGAGACTATACTGCTTCTATGTTAAGAAACAGAGGACAAGAGTTCTTGCCTTACTATAGTAAAAATATTGATGTAATGAAACGTTATAAACAACAACTAATAAAAGCACATCTTACAAATTTAGCTGGGTTTAGAGCTGAGTTGCTGTTAAGAAGATTTGACAAGGTTAATGGTAAAGAAGGTTTTGTTGAAAACTGGTCTAGATATATGAGAGATGCTTTTACAAATATGTTAGGTATGTCTAACTATAGAGCATTAAACATACATGGTATTGAGAAGAAAGATCAGGGACTTTACAAAAGATATATTGACAACAAACTATCACGTAAGGGTTTAAGATTGAGTGTAGCAGAAAAAGATAAGTTGTTAGACTTTGATATTGCTATTAGAGTTAGTGGTGCAGAAAAACAAAACATACTATTTAAAAATCAAAATGATGTTAAACAGGCTACTAAAGAAGTAAACAATTTGCGTATGACCAGAGCTAAAAAACTTTCACAAGAAGTAAATGTAACTGGTAAATACAATTCATTGTATCATTTAACCAGTGATGAGTCTGCTGTAAAACTATTTGATGGTATAAACAAGTTGTTTGGTGGTAGATTATTTGGTAGTTTACCTGAAGTTAAGAATGTAAAAGGTAAAGTTATCGGTGAAGCAGAAAGAAGAAATGCTGTATTGAATCGTATAAGAGGTATTAGTGACTTAGAAGGAAGGTTTGAGTTGTTATCATTACTATCACACCCTAAGACTGCTATTACAAATATGTATGGTGGTACTGTAAATACTATTGCTGATACAGGTTGGAGTGCATTTAGAAAAGCAAATAGTAATAACTACTTACTAAGTATGATGCAAGGTATGAATGCTAAGTTTGAGTTCTTTAATGAGTCTACAGGTAAAAAACAAGAAAGAGGTTTTGAATCTAGAGCTGATATAGATACATGGTTAGAATCATTAGGTGTATATGATCAAATGTTCTTAGACATGGTAGCACTAGATAGAAACTTTGGTAAAAAAGGTGTAAGAAGGTTTTGGCAAGAATTTATTAAACGTGTTAATAAGAGTACCAGAGAGAATGATATACAAACAAAAGCTACATATGAGCAGTTGCAACGTAAAACATTAAGAGAAGTAGCTAGAGATTTAAAAGTAGAAGTACCTATTGTAGAGTTTGGTGCTCTGCCTATGAAATGGTCAGAACGTAAACTACGTGGTACTGCATTCTTAGCTAACTACATTAACATGAGAGATAGTGTATTAGAACCTATTAAAGATCAGATACCTTTTGATAGTCCAGTACTTATTAACTATGCATTAAAAGGTGTTGAAGCATCTCAGTTTATGTATCAAGCTACATTTAGACCTAACTTTGCTAATACATCATTAGGTCGTGTATTGACTAGATTTCAGCCATATGCATGGAATAGTATTGGTAGACGTATGAGATTGTTTAAAGAAGCTAGACAAGCAGAATGGAATACAGAAGTATTAGCAAGTAAGAAAGCTCAACGACAATTTACTTTTGATTTAATGTCATTAGCTCTTGCTAATATATTTGTTTCTACTATCTTTGAATATGCTTTATCTCCTCCTATGAATTGGTTGCAAGATACTGCTGCATTATTATTTGGTGATAAGAAAGCAAGAGATAGAGCATTCTTTAGTTCTTATCCACATCCAGTATTAGCACCATTGCAAGTTGTAACACCACCTATTGGTAGATTTGTAATGCAACCTGTAACTGCTATACTTAATCAAGACTTTGATCAGTTTAAAGATTATACTTTGTATAGTTATTTTCCATTTGGTAGACTTGTAAGAGATGGACTTAGGACATACAATAGTCCAGCTATGGCTGTAGACTTTATGACTGGATTACCATTACATGCTGTTCATGAGATGAGACAAGAGCAGAAAGAAAAAGCTAAAAGAGATGAACCAATAGATCCAGACTTCTCTATCTTCGACGAAGATTAAGCTTTTCTTTTTTTTCGGTGGCTATTATTTTTACTTTAACCTAAAGTTTTTGGCCTGTCGTTAATATACTAATATAGTTTGCCAACCAATTTGTATTTGCTTACAAAGGTAATACAGGGTTTAATACCTGCCCAACTCCTTTTAAGCTGTATTTTACAGGCCAAATCTGTAATAACGAGGTGGAACAATCTAAAACCACCTCATTATCCATAGGAGTATATGTGATTACAGATCGTTTACACGATCAAGCAATTCTTCTAATATGATCATCTCTTGTTTAGATACAAATGGTGCTTTTTTATAATTAACTAAAGCTGCTTTTACTAACAGTACTTCAGCTGGATTATAGAATAACAAAACTAATTCTGTATCTACATGCATAGTTGTTATATTATTACTCATAGCTGCCACTCCCATTAACATAACCTTCTGTACTATCTACGCTATCTTCTGATTCTCTTATTTGTTTGTTATGCTTATTTTTTAACTCTTCTTCAAGAGCTGTTATAATTTTCTGAGCTAACTTAATTATCATAGTAGCTTCATCTTTATTCATTTCAATCATCATGATTGTCCCTTTCTATTTTAATTAATCTTAACCATTCAGTTAGTGGTATTACAACTAACGCTTCTTTTCTATCCATACGTGTAACAACAATATCAACATCATCGCCATGATTATCTGGATAAAGCCACTCTGCTATACGTTTTCTACGTTTAGCTTGAATGCAATAATCTTCTACTATTACATCAACAACTTCTGATTTACCTAGTGATCTACCATCAGAGGCATAGGCCCTCTTTGCAGAGAGCCCAGCATCTTTAGCTGCATTGACAACTTCTCTTTCAAGATTGTTGCCACGTACTTTATTCCTATGCGTCACTTACAACACCTTCTATTCCAGTGTTCCAGTTTCTATAAGTTATATGTAATTGTTTATTACCTATACCAAATAGCATACCTTTGTGTTTGCCTAGGTTGTCAGTTGTGTAAAAACCAATATCAAATACACTAAAGAATCTTATCTTTGTAGTATAATTACCAGTATCGGATTTTGATCTAATGATTCTAATCATCTTATTCTCCTTATATTTCTATTCGTTTAAATGTCATTGTTTCAGGTTCAAACTCTGTAACAAATTCTAATTTACCATCATCTCTAGATTTCTCTGACATAATAGTTCTATAAATTTCGTTACGATTACCTTTTAAAACAATAACTTTATCAGCTTTCTGAACTACATTAGAAGAACCTTTAAGAGAGTGTAATCCAACTGTACCTTGTGATGCACTAGCTTTATTCAAATGATGTATTGCAAATATCAAAGTATTGTTACGTTGTGCAATTTGTTTCAGTGCATCTATAACAACATTTTGTTTTTGTATTTCACCATCGAATCTATCTACTTGCATCTCATCAGTAGTGTCAACTACCAATATATTAGGTTCGTATTGTGCTACAACTTTCTTAACAGCTTCAATCTCTGGAGCTATCACCATAATATTCAGATGACTCAATAAGTCTTTAACTGAAAATTCTGGATTTATTTTGTACTGTTCCATTACCCAATCACTTGTCTTGTTAAATGCAATCTGTACAAATCTTCTCCATATTAGTATTTCATTCATTTCTAACGATAGAAATAAAGTGTCCTTCTTTGCTTTTGTTACTAAGTTTTGAACAAAGGCTGTCTTACCCATACCAGTATCACCACTAAAAACAACTAATTCACCTGGTTTAAACATATAGTCTGGACCACCAGGGAATACATCTTTAATGTTTATGCTGCGTTTAGTAAAGTCTTTTTGTATATACTCCTTGAATGTATTTTCTAATGAATCAACATCACGAATATCTAATACATAGTCTTTACGTTTGAAGTGTATACATTTTGGATCACAATACTCCATAAGTATTGCATCATCACAACCATATATATATTGATTGTCGTATACATTCATTACTGTACGTTCTATTTCATGTGATTCTAGTTCTCCTTGCGACCATTTCATCATACCATTTAATGTTACTATGAATGGTATTCCAGCTCTTTTCCAAGAGCTTACCATACGCATCATGTTTTTATTACGTGAACCTTGCGAAGGTCCTTCATTAAAGATATGTTGTACACAAGTAACCACTGAATTAGTATCACCAGTACGAACAGGTGTTATGCTTGCATTACTATTAGGACTTGCTATAATAGAACTTTGTAAATACGGTTCTATTACTACGTCATAACTATTTAATGTAGCATAAAAGTTAGGTTTAGTTTTTACATACATATTGTATGCTTTCTTAGACTTAGCAATCTTACATACATCATCGTATCCCATTGTCCAAATATCTTCTAATGGAATCCAAACTTTATATAAGTTAGTTTTAGTATTCAAAGACCAGTTTGATCTTATAATTCTAGTCTTATCATATATGTTATCACCAAAACTAAAGTGTTCACTTAGAGTAGCTTTAACTTTGACATGCAAGTTTTTGTTTGGTTGAAAACCAAATACGTTAAGTAGGTTAATGTGATAACCACTACCACTAAACCAGATATTAACGTGGTTGCTATTAACACCAAAATCAAACAACTCATTACAAACATGTCTGAGATAGTTTTGTAAACTTTCTCCATCAACTTCTCCTTTATCAACATCTATTATTAATCTATCTGGATACACTAAACCGTTGTACCCTTTAACACTTTTGTTAAGAATTACATGATCTCTATACGTTTTATCAAACATGTAATAAGATCTATACATCTCTTTATCAAAAGCATTTTTACGTTCTAGTTCAAGGTATTCATCAATAGACATAAGATTATTTCTATTTCTTATTTCACCTTGTACTACCTCTATTATCCTATTTTCCATCCTTTTACTTTCCCACTTTTGTGTTCAACCTCTTCTAATGTTATGCCATGTGCTTTTAAAGTATTACTTTCACGTATCTTTCTAAATGCTCTAGCATAAGTACTTGCAGTGTGTAGTTTTTGGTGTGCTAACCTACCATACAATGGTAGTGCACCTTCCAAATCGTAACTATAAAATACATCACTTTTATTTCTGATGCTTTTTATCCATGCAATTACTATTTCTTCAGCTGTCATTAAAAGGGTACTTCCTCAGCTTGAAAAGTTTCTTTAGCTGTTTCAACTGTTACTTCAGTTTCGGATGTAGACTTATCATAGTCTTTAGGATAACCTTTTGCAATCTGTTGATTGAATCTAGATTCTAATTGTTCTTTATTATCTGGACTAGATACAACTCCCCAAGTATTACGTTTGTATTTACCCGTTGATTTGTAACTAATGCAAGATATCTTTTTATCCATTAAAGATTCTAATGATTTAGTATCTAGAATACCAGCATCACTTACGTTTAGATCACATTTTGCTGCTACAAACAACGTATTCAAATCATCTGGATAAGCCATACCAGTTACTACACCGCTTGTATCTTTCTCAAAATTTTGATTTACGAAACAAGTGTATGTATATCCATTGTTATCATCTGTTAATTGTAACTTTAAACTCATGTCTGTGTATTGAGAATCCATTACTTGAACATCAGTTATTGTAGTATCATTCACAAAATAATTACGAATGTTTTTACTACTGTTTTTGTATTTAGTACCTGTAATTGCCATTACTTACTATCCTCCATGTAATCGTTAGTCTTATCTGTAATAGCATCTCGCATCATTTCATTATGAGATTCACAATGTGTTTGCAATGCTACTACAGCTCTTGTTGTGTCAATGAGTTTGTATCCATACTCACTATTGTTTAATGGTAATCTTATTAATACAAAATCACCAAAATCGTTAGTTATAGTTTGAACCTCACCTTCTTCTAAGCCAGTTATTCTATGCTCACTAGGCATCCTTTTTGTCTTCTTTGACATCTTTGCCCTCCTTAATCGTTTGATTAAAGTATTGCATTGTAGCGTTAACTCTAAGCTTAGTATCAAAATGTCCAGCAGTACGCTGTTCATTGTATCTTTTGATCATTGCTTCATCTAAGAATGGTGTAGCTTTTTTGAAATTAGCATCTAACTCTTCAAGCATCTTGATTGTTACATGTGATTTCTTTTGTGCAGTTTTTGCATTTTCTACTTCTTCTTTAGAAGCTATTGCATAACCACCTCCATATCCAGCAAAAGCTAATGCTCTTCCTGCTGCAGATGTTTCACAATTTTCTAGTGCTGATGTTTTGTTAACAAACCCTGTGTTGTCACGCTCAGCTGCATGTCCAACATAGTATTGTTCTGGTTTGTTTTCTTTGTCAGGATATACTGTTGATCTAACCATATATTCATTACATCTTTCACCTGTAGGTGTATCAGTTATACTATTAACGGATACTAACATATTATCTATTGTTGCTTCAGGATATTCAGATAGAAATGCATCTATACGATCTTTAACTTCAGTATAGTTTTTACCTTTGAACTTCATATTCAATTACCTTTCTTTTTCTTATTATTATTATGCTCTATTGAGCCTACTAATATACTCCTAAGTATTGAATTTTACAAGTCTTTTTCGTAAACAAACTCACCATAATCACTACAACCATTACAGTATGCAATCCATATATCATCGCATTTGTCAGCATGTCCTGCTGGATTTGAACCTGTATTACATACTGTACATACTAATAGTCCTGGATCATTATTGTTTACTTGTACTATTGTATCATCAACTTTTTTAAGTTTTTTGTATAGTTCTTTATATTTATTAGTGAAGATGATATTATTAGGATTTAACTTACCTTCATGTTCTATTGACCATGTTGTGTCTTTTTTGTTTGACATAACTTTCCTTTCATTTATAGATGTGGCGACCCATGAGATAGTGGATCTGAGAGAGAGGTATATAGCCGCCACACCAGTTTGTTTACGTATATAATCCAGTAGAATCTAGCGACATAGTTGGAAAATTAAAAGTAAAATCTTTACAATAAGGTTCTTCTTTCAATATCTGTTTTACGCTATTGCATATAAAACTACCAGACATATTACTACAATAACTTGTAGCTCTAGCATTACAAGGATCATCATCACCTTCAGCATCAGAATACCAAGTCTTCTTATACTGAGCTAATGTAGGATTCTTAAATGTGTATTGTTGATAATGTTCTGCACCCATTCTACCGTCTATCAACACATCTGGTTTTTGTAATTTCAATATATTAGTTACTGCATCTAACCTTGCAGCCATAGAATCAAATCCCATGATTACAATGTTATTATGTTCTGGTGATATATTCTTAAACTCACCATGGTGTGCATATACATTCATTGATGGATTAATTGCAAGCAATCTATCTCTCAATGCTTCGACTTTAGTTTTACGTAAGTCATTATTATCGTATACTGAAACACCTATATTAGGACTTTCTACTACGTCCATATCATATAGATGCACAGTAGTTGCACCCATCTTAGCCATTGTCACAGCTGCGGCACTACCAATAGCACCGCAACCTAGAAAATGATAAGCGTATTCACCAAAGTTTGTAACTATACCTGAATACCTTTCATTCATTTGAAACTCCTTTCGAATGCACTGTCAGCAATAGCTTGTGCTACCATACCGTCAGTGTCATGTTCTGTACCTTTAACATATATGTAATCTTCTGCTAATACAAGATTAATTACTATATCAAGGTCTTCTTTCTTCAAGTTAACAACTCGTAACTCACTTTTCTCTCTTCCTAATTTTCTATTGAGATTACCAACTTTCTTTCTACAACTATCATAATCATCATCTGTTAGATAGTCTTGAAGTATGTTGTCTAAATCAGCCTCAAGTTGTATTTTCTCAGAGTCTTGTTCGTCTTCCCACATACCTATCTGAGCATAATTATGTTGATAAGGATAATATCCTTGACGTATTGTAGAAGTTTTGTACTTCTTTACTTCAAACTTAGGTTTAGTACATAACTTTTCTACTTCTTTCTTAATTACATCTGGTATTTTTGTTTCAACATTCTGTATTTTTACTTTTGTGTCAGTATGTATACCAGTTTTCCAATCACTTACTCTTAAGATTTGTTCTTCTTTCAAGTTAATTACTAATGCAAAAGCATAACCATTACACTTAGATTGTTCTATTGCTTCATGATCTGTACCAGACCAAAACACACCCATTGTATGATGACTATGCCACCAACACAAC
>TARA_R100000654_G_scaffold25091_3_pt1 | contig 23885 bp, 37 predicted proteins | sample TARA_R100000654 | Tara Oceans TARA_R100000654 (sample SAMEA2622473) | marine metagenome | biome: marine biome (ENVO:00000447); feature: surface water layer (ENVO:00002042); material: "saline water (ENVO:00002010), including plankton (ENVO:xxxxxxxx)" | depth 5 m
ATTGAGTTCTGATTTCAACCTATTAGTAAGTCCTTCTTTAGACATAGTAAGTTGGTCTGTTTTCATTTGATTAGCTAATAATTGTTTCTGAACATCATCAATACAACTTAGTAAATATTTTGCTGTATCTGATAAGTCCTCAATTATATACTTTTTTCCATCTAAAACTAAAACTGGCTCATTATCTACTTGAGTACTCATTTAAAAATGTCCTGCCAATTTCCTTGTGTACTAGCCTTAGCATACTCGGTAGCACGATTCTCAAAAAAGTTGGTATGCTCAACTGCATTAACTTGCATATCAATCCAAGGTAGTGGGTTTTCGGTACTATGAAAGATTTTCTTCATACCTATACCAAGTAATCTTCTATCAGCAATATATCTAATATACTCTTTTACTTCTTTTGCAGTTAGGTCTGGAACATCTGCTTTATCAAAACAAATATCAATAAAGTTATCTTCTAACTCTACTGTTTTCTCAGCTGCACAATAGATTTCATACTTTAACTTATCTGTCCATAACTCAGGGTGTTCTTGCATAAAAGTTCTAAATAGTTTTGATAAACCCTCTACATGTAATGATTCATCACGAATACTCCATGTAACAATCTGTCCCATTCCTTTCATTAAGTTATGTCTTGGATAGTTAAGAAGAATAGCAAAGCTACTAAATAACTGTACTCCTTCTGTAAATGCACTATATACTGCCATTGTCTTTGCCATGTCAAAAGGAGTATCCATACTAAAGTCTTGTAAATATTCATGCTTCTCCATCATAGCGTGTATATCAAAAAATTCTTGATACATGTCATCTGACTTACCCAAAGTTTCAAGTAGCAAAGAGTATGCTTCTTGATGTACTGCTTCCATAGCTGCATATGCAACTAGCATCATTCTTACTTCAGGTTGTTTAAATGTAGGTAAGTAATGGTGTGCATATCCTCCACACACATCTACATCTGCTTGTGTGAAGAACTTAAAAATATTATCTAGTAATGTTCTTTCGCCTTCACTTAGTTTTTCTTTATAATCTTTTATGTCGTCTTGTAATGGTACTTCATCTGGTAACCAATGCATTTGTTGTTGTTTTTTATAGTTTTCAAATGCCCAAGGATACTTAAAAGGTTTATAATATTCTCTTTCTCTTAATAACATAGTTATCCCTCGCAACTTAGACAATCTTCCTGTTCAAAGATTATCTCTCTTTTTATTTGATTAGAAACATTATCTGCTCTCGAAATAGCTTCACTTCGTAAGTAGTATAATGTTTTCATGTTTTTTGCCCATGCTAACATATGGATATTATGTAAATCTCCTTTATTAACATCAGGCGGAAAAAATAAGTTTACACTTTGTGATTGACAAATATATTGCTGTCTTACAGCGGCATGTTCAACTACCCAAGACTGATTTATTTCTACAGCAGTCTTAAATATCTCTTTCAGTTCATCTGATAAAAAATCAAGATGTTGAACACTTCCTTTGTTTGAAACTATACTTTTCCATGTATTATCATCATTTCTTCCTAGTTTTTCTAATACATCTTCTAAGAATTTATTTTTATGTAAATGCGACCCAGACTTAGTTTTCTGTGTATATGCATTTGCACGAAAAGGTTCAATACTTGGACTTGTATTACCACAAAGAATAGAACTACTTGCATTTGGAGCAATAGCTAACAGATGTGCATTTCGTACTGTACAAGTATCATCATCTGGGCAGGCTCCTCTTTCTACTGCAAGTTTTAGTGTTTCTTCTTGGGCTTTAGATTTTATATACGCAAATATTTCTGAATTAAGACCAGAGGCAAACATTCCCTCAAAAGGTACTTTATTCTTTTGTAGATACGCATGAAATCCCATTGCGCCTAATCCGATACTTCTCTCCCTAAACGCACTATATTTTGCTCGTTCTAAAGAATCGGGCGCATTCTCTATAAAGTATGTTAGAACATTATCTAACATTCTTACTAAATCTGGAATAAACGCTGGAACATTTTTCCACTCGTCATAATACTCCAAATTTACACTTGAAAGACAACATACTGCTGTTCTTTCCTCATTTGTAGCAAGTGTGATTTCAGAACATAAGTTAGAGTGATTTACCCTCAATCCTTTTCGTTTCTGAAACTCTGGTAAGTCTGCTTGAACAGCATCTTCAAACATAAGATAAGGTTCTCCTGTTTCCATTCTGTTCTGCAATAATTTTACCCATAGTGTTCTTGCTGACACTACTTTTTTGACTTCGCCTGAGTGTGGGTCAATAAGTTCCCAACTATCATCAAAGCCTTCTGTTTTTGTAGCCATGTGTATAATTTCCATGAATTTATCAGGAATTACTATACCATGATGTAAGTTTAGACACTTACGATTTGTGTCTCCACCTGTAGGTTTTCTTATGTCAAGAAATTCCTCAATCTCAGGGTGACTCATGTGTAAGTATGAAGCATAACTACCTCGTCTTGTAATACCTTGTGAGAAAGCAAGCATCTCTGCATCAACTACTTTCATAAATGGTATTACACCTGTACTCTCTGAGCCTTTTGATGTTTTTGTACCTGCAGACCGAATATCACTCCAAGTTCCACCTATACCTCCACCAAAAGATGAAAGATAAGCATTTTCTGTGTAATGTTCAGTAATACCTTCTCTACTATCATCAACATAGTTCAAGAAGCACGAAATCGGTAGACCCCGCTCAGTCCCTCCATTAGATAGTAGTGGAGTTGCAAACATAAACCAATGTTTACTTACATACTCATATAATCTTTGTGCATGGTCATCATCATCAGAAAAAACTTTTGCTGCTCGAGCAAATGCCTGTTGAGGACTTGTTTCATCTGCCACCATGTATCTATCTTCAAGAGTTCGCAGACTAAACTCGTCAAATAGTTTATCTCTGCTATAATCAATCTTTATTGTCATTTAATACCCTCGCTAATTCTAAATCTACTACTTGTGTGTTTTTCTCTCCTAGAGCTTCGTCACAGTAAGTTATTAAATCCATTAATTCAACATTTAATAGTAACTGCTCTCCCATTTCATTTACAGACTGTATATATTTATACTTACCTTCTAGGGGCAAGGAATCGTATATATCAAAGACTGTACCGTATTGTTCCATAAGAGCAACAGCTCTTTTTGGTCCAACACCTTGAACACCAGGAACGTTATCCCCTTTATCTCCTACTAAACATTTGTAAGTGATATAATCTTCCATAGGAAAATCGTAGTGTTCGTCCCAATTATCTACTGTAGTTTCTTTACGAGTAACAGTTGAAAATCGAGATGTATTATCATCAATCAGCAAATCCCAATCTCTATCTGAAGATATTAGCCAACATTCATCATATCCAAACTTTTGTCTGTGTTTTACTATATATGCTGCAATATCATCTGCTTCTACTCCTCTGAAGTTAAATACAGGATAGTCTTTATCTTTTAGTGCTGTTAATGTATTATTAAATTCTGCAAGAAACATCTCAAACTCTTTTAGTTCAAGTTCACTCTGTTCTGCATATTTTTCTTTTCTATTTGCCTTATATTCGGGATATTTTTCTTTTCTAAAAGTGCTTCCACCATCAGCAAGAACTACTATTGTTCCTGCATTATAAGACTTAGCTAATGATTCTACTGTTCGTATATAATCATATTTAAAGTCTAGTTTTCCTTGATGTTTCCAACGGAATGCTATGTTTAGTCCATCAACTATCAGCAAGTTCCCAGTCGGAGCACGGTTCCCAAGGCTTGAGAATGTAATCGCCATTTGTCCAGTTTACCTCTTCTTTTGCTAACCAATCGTCTAGTAGTAATACGTATGCACCAAGCCATGCTATATGCATATATCTTTTGTGGTTTTCTGGCTTTCTTACTGTGGCAACATACCACTTACCATAATTTTCTTTAAATATAAGAAGCGGTTCTTGTTTCATGTCTTGGGATTGCCTAACTACTTTACTCCACCACTTGTAAAAGTTATTTGTTTTGGAAGTAAATATTTTAGAGTTAAATTCAGTATCTCTATAAAATTTTACTTCTACACAAAAGAGATTATGTTTTCCATGAACTCGTAAATCTCCTTTAACTTTTCCACTTCCAGAGCCAGGAGTTTGTTCCCAATGTAATCCTGTTTCTCTACTTAATATTTCTATTATTTGCCTTTCAGCTCTTATACCTTTTTGTCTACTACTAACCATCTAGTCTGCTTATTTCGTTTTCTTTTATCACTTCTATCTTTGATAAAAGTGGGTGTGTCCAGCCGTGTGATACTATATATGTATTAAGATTTTCTTCTCCTAATAGTATCTCGACCATTTTTTCTTTTCCAACTTCATCGAGTACATTTGTAACCTCATCAAGAAATAATACATTTATTCTTGACTTGGAAATACTACTCATAAGTTTTCTAATCGCTAAAAGAGTAGAAGTATTTACTCTCGCTAGTTCTCCAGCGCTCAGAGCCAATATCTCTACTGCTTTACCGTTATCGTCTATCTCTACATTTAACTTATCGTTGAGTACAACAAATTGTAAGTTAAATCTTCCGTCTGATAATTCTGCTAAGTACTCATTTGTGAGTTCTTCTAAATCTTTTACTAAATTCTCTATTTTATATGCTAGTAATCCATTTGTACTAAATGCTTTTTTAAGTATATCAATACTGCCTAGCATATCTTTTACTTCTTCTAATTTATCTTCGTGAGTCTTTAGTTCCTCTTTAAATTCTGTAATCTGTTCTTGTATAACTTGGAGTCGAGTATTATGTCTTTCTCTACTTTCATTTTCATTTATTATATACTCTAAATCTTTTTGTTCGTTATCAATCTTTTCTGCCAACATCTCTATTTTTGCTTGTAGCTCGTCTGCGTCTTTTACTTCAGCAGGTAAAGTCTGGTCAATACTACTAAATAACTCTTTCCATCTTCTTTCTTCTTTTTGCTTTTCTTCTATCTGCTCGTTGACTTTCTTTTTGTGTCTAATAGTATCTTGTATTTTTTTAATATAGTTAAATGCTTGATTATGTTTTTCTTCTTCTCTTTGATATATTTCATCAAGTAAATCTTGGTCTACTTCTTGTCCACAGGTTGGACAGATGTCCTCACTTGTTCCTTCAAAGACTTCACTATTATAAATCGACTGCCACTTTCCTAATTCTTCTAAATCTTTGTCATAGTTCTGTCGAGATTCTAATAAGTGATTACCCTCATTTTTATATTTACTTAAATCTATCGTAGCCAGCTCAGTTTTATAAAAATTATTTTGATTTATTTTTCGGTTAATTTCAGAGATATTTTTAAATTCTAATTGTAGAGAACTTAATTCTTCTAAGTCATTTTCTGAGATTTTTGGTAAATCTAATTTGGGTAGTATAGTAGGTGCTTCCAAATTGTTGTCATCTAACCACTTAATGATTGTGTCAAGTTTCCCTTGTATGTGAGAAACGTCTCCAGATAAAACTCGTGACTTTTCTTTAAAAATTTCAAAGTAATCTACATATTTTTCTAACTGTAACAAATCTATCAAAAACTTCTTTCTATTAGTATCTGTAGCAGTTAAAAACTGCAAACTTGTATTAGTATTTTGATATACTATCTGAGTAAAAGTTTTGAAATCTAGTCCTAATACTTCTTCTACTGTTTTGTAAGTATTTGTAGCAGTATGACTAGAAATATCCTCGCCATTCTTAAATAATTTACATTTTATAGAAGCTCTACGATTAACTTCAATTTTATACTCGTCTCCATTTACATCAAAATCTAAAGATATATCATATCCTTTATTATTTATTCTATTTGCTATGTCTGCTTTTTTAATTCCTTTTGAGTTCTTATTAAATAATACTTCTTCTAGTATTAATGGTATTGAAGACTTTCCTGCTCCATTTGTACCTACAAGTTGAGTAACTGTACTGTCATTTAAGTCTAGTATGTTATCTTCGCCATAACTAAAACAATTATTCCACTTCAACTTCTTTAGCGTAATCACTAAACACTCCTAATATTTTTTTGGTTTTACTATCGTCTAATTCTAAAATATAACTCAGATACTCATTTAATTCTTCTTCTATTGTCATTTCCCTATCTAACATCAGAGTAGCTTCTGTTTTTCTTTTTAATACTTTTTTATCGAGTAATTCTGAGTTTTCTACTCCTGTTAAGTCTGCCACATCTCCTTCTATTTCGTAGATTGTATGATGAAACTCTGTTTGTACCATTTCATCAGGACTTGATACTGTTTTTCTTAATAGCTGTGGCAAATCAAATGCATGCCAAGTCCAACTCCAATCTGTATCTATTAGTATATATCCTGTTTGTACTTCATTCCTATGAAAACTTGTAGTCATAGGGCTTCCAGGATATACTATATTTCTTTGCGTATTGCTGTGTGCATGTAAGTCTCCTGCAAATACAGTTTTAAACTTACTAAATCTTTCTAAGTCTACTTCAGGTACAACATGGGGTGGTATTTCTCCTCTCACATGAGTAAATAAGTAGTCTGTTCTAATATTTTCTATACTTCCCTTTTTATGTAAGTCAGCATATGGTAATATTGAATAACCATCTGGGTGTTCATAAAATTCATCAATTATTACTACTTCTGGATTTATCTCAGTCGTAACTCTTTTCAGATTAGTAAAGAATGTAGTATTCTTTTTAGTAGCCTCATGGTTACCATCAAAAATTATAGTAGGAATACTACATTGCTTTACAAAGTCAAAGTATAGAGTCAGCTCGTCCATCGAGGGAACTCGGTCAAACAAGTCCCCTCCAATGATATGTAATTTACAATCGTGCTGTTCTATAGCTTCTTCTACCTGCTGAAAGAATAACTTGTATCGAGTACAAGCCCATGGTACTGGAACATTCTTTTGTCCAAGTTTTATGTGCCAATCAGCGGTAAATAAAATCATGCTACGAACTCGTCTCCTGCAGTCCATGAGCAACCAGTTAATCCACCTGCTCGTAGTGCGTGTAAAGTTCTAATGATTTCATCGATATTTCTTCCTGTGTCAAGTGCATTTACAGATATGTGCTGTATATTACTATCAGGGTCTACTATATAAGTAGCTCTGTAAGGTACATTTTCGTTACTTACAATTCCTAATTCTTCTGCTAACATATTGCCTGAGTCAGCAAGTAATGGAAAAGAAACATCTTCTAATAATGAGTTAGTTTTTAACCATTCAAGATGAGAATACTCATTATCTGGACTAACACCAAATACTCCACAGTTTTCTTGTTCTGCTACTTTTTCAAAAGCAGCGATTTCTGTAGGACAGATAAATGTAAAGTCTTTTGGATAGAAGAAAATAACTTTCCAATCTCCATAGTCATCATCAGTATAGACTTCTTTTATTACTTTATCAGGGTTAATTCCTACTACACCTTGAAGTGCAGTGTGTGGAAATTTTTCTCCAACTCCTATCATCATTAGACATCAAACTCCTCAACAGATTTTTCATCTGCGTTGTCAGAAGAACCTGCTCTAAGTCTATCAAGAAGCTCTTTTTGAGCATCTGGAGTAGGTCGAGGTAATACTTCGTCCATTGATTTTAATTCTGCAATCAATTCCATTTCATTGTCATCGAGTGCTCTAGGTTTGCATTTTAGTGCTTGAAGTTGGTACTCTACATTATAAGCCATAGGTCCAGTCTTTACTCTTTTGAAGTGGACGTCCCAACCAGTTTCTAAATCTGTAGGGTCACCTAAATCTTCTGCAGCAACTTTAATTTGCTCCATTAGTTTCTTCTTGAGGTTTAAGACTTTTACTTTGCCGTCATGTATGCATTGAATTGCATAAGACCAACCACATTTTAATTCGGGGTGGTATTCTCTAACCCAGTCTTTTTCCATGTTATTGAATACTTCCTTCTCTCTATCAAATGATAGACATTCGAAAGGTAAGTTCTTACCGTTCTCACCTTTTAACCAGTAAACGTATCTTGCACAGATATCGCCTACCATTCTAACTTTATTGTCGCCTTCGACATATTGATAACTGTCAATCTTAGATTTAACAGCTTCACCTTTTGATTCATTAAATTTTAGTGCCATTCTAATTCCTTTAGGCTTGTGATTTCTTCAAATTTAAAATGTATTCTATCATTCTCAATCCAAAGTAATCTATTGTTGTTTATAATATCTTGCTTACCATTATAGTGCAGCAAGTCCAATGTGGTATCTTTAGTTGAATTGTACGCAAATAGACTGCGCAGCGATGCGATACCTGCATACTGCGCAATCTCGGTGTCTGAATACAATCTTCGTTGAATAAACAAGGGTTCAGGATTCACTAGGAAACTATTCCCATGAAAACTTTTTTGCCAATACTTGTATATTCTGTCTTTTCTATTAACTGGGGGTAGTTTATAAGTCAGAATATGAAGGATAGTAAGTATGTCTGATACTTTACTATTTGCCTCTTTCTTAATTTTTTTCCAATTATAGAGTATCATTATATCAAAAAATATACCGATTGTCAAGAATTATTTTTCCAATGTTATAAAGCTTTAACATCATAACCTTGTTTTATGTAGTAACCCATTCGTGCACCAGCCTGCCGTCTTGCTGTACGACCGACTAAGTGAATATCAACGATGATTGGTTGCTGTTTTCCTTCATATATTCGGATTATACGACCTATCAACTGTGTTAATAAAGGTTCATTGTTTACGGGTGTTGCCAGAATAAGACAACTTAGACAGTCTAAACTAATTCCTTCACTAAATATAGACTGTGTTCCAAACAATATATCTTTTTCTCCGAATATTTGTTTTAGCATAGGAGGGCGCTCTTCGTGAGGAATCTTTCCTGTTACGCAGATTGCGTTATCTCCTACAAGTTTTGTACAATTTTGTAAAAAATCAACTCGGTCGCTTACAACCAGTACCTTGTGTCCTCTTGCCGCATAGTTAGCTGCAAGAAGCGCAACTTGGTTTTGGTACTCAAAGTTGTACGCAATAGCGTTGATTCGATTTGCCCATGGGGTTTGCGCCCCATCAGGAAACCTTATACCTGACGGTACCACGTCAACTCGTGGCACAAGATAGTTTTCCTTTGGTGGTTTAAACACCGTGTTAGAGAAATAGTCTCGAAATATAACATGTTTGCCATCTTTTCGTTCCATCGTTCCTGTTAATCCAATCTTATATCTTGCGTGACTCGCATCAATAATTCGTGTAAATGTCGGTGATGAAACGTGATGCATTTCGTCCAGAATGATTGTCCCAAAACTCTTTTGAATATCGGGTATTCTTCTGTACAAAGTTTGTATATTTCCTACTACGATTGGAGCATCTATTTCAAATCTTCCACTACCTAGCACACCCGCCGTAACCCCGAGTGATTTTTGTACTTCTTTTTCCCATTGACTACGAAGTTGTAGAGTGTGTGTTACTATGAGTGTTTTCTGTTTAAGCTTATTTGCTATAGCTAAAGCTGTTACAGTCTTTCCCCAACTGACCCAAGCGTTAATTATGCTACTGTCATAGAGGTCATCATAGACCGCTTGTTGGGAAGGTCGTAACTCATACGCAAAGTCGAATTGTGGAATCTCTATGCAAGTTCTCTTATCAACTATTTCGTAATCATTTGGGATTAAATCCGTCCTTCCGATAGGTAATGAGACTAACCCTTTACGAATTACTCCCATATTCTTTATAACGAAAGGCGGGTCTGATGGATTTCTTGGAGGTATAGTATAAGTAAGTTCTTCGTCAATCTTTGATTGCAAAGCTGAGTCTACATTCATGTATATTCTGTTACTTAATACTGCCTTCATATTTTTCGCCAAGTCTTCCTTTTTAGTTCATTTGTAAACTCATAGATAAATGCAGGTTGATTCTGTAAATACAAGACTCCAGCATACTTTGCAGTAACTGGTCTTACTTCTTCAAAAGGCGAAGGAATATCCTTTACCCAAACAAGAGTACATACATCTTTCTTCTGTATTTTTTCTATTCGTTTATAAATTATATTTGCTTTTGTTGTTTTGTTGTAGACAAAATACTTGCCTTTGGTATCAACATAAAATTTACCTCTGTGCTTGACGAGGCTGCGAAAATCCCTAAGCATATACTTAAGAGGATACAGACTCTTAAACGGTGACTGTATTCTTCGTATGCCAATAGTTTCTCCTTTCATGTTATAATCATCAACCACACCCATAGTTCCATCACTTTGAGTGCACCATAATATATTGTCTTGTTTTTCTGCTTCTCCTGACAACACATAAACAGGAAAAGTTAAATCTTTTAAGTTCATTTAGGGTTTTAAGAACTCAGGTTTATCAAAAAAGATAAACATTGTAACAAAAGGTAAAATACCAAATCCAATAACAAAAATTGCAGGTAATATTACTCCCCATAACATAGGGTTATCTGTCATAAAATCTAAATCTTTATTATTCATACCTTTTTTCTTTTCCTCCTCTGTATACTCAGGGTATCTTAGTTTTAATAGATACTCTCTAACATGAGGAGGAGTATTTGGGTCATTGAGTCTTTTAATTTGACTCTCTGTCATTTGCTCTAGGGGGAGGTTATCTTGTTTCATTTAAAAGTATCTATATATGCTTGTAAATTTTGCATATCCTCTGTTGATAAATTTGCTGCTTGTCCCCACATAAGTGCAGACTGAGCTCCTCTTGTTTCTCCATTTTTATACTGAGTTAGCATCTTCACTATGGAAGTGCTTCCTACCAGTTTAGGGCCTATGCCTCCTTCTCCTTTCATGCCATGACACATATTACAATTAACATATGTCTTAGCACCTTTGTCTGCAGGACTTTCTCCCTGCATTGCAATTCTTTTTGCTTCTAGCTGTTCTGCGAATGTTCCATACTCTAAAGTATATTCTTCAAAACATTCTCCCCAACAACCATGAACATCTGTGTAGCCTTTTACTTCTGCATTACTAATTGTAGTATAAAAAATAGCTGATATTCCTAATACTCCTACAGTTGCAGTTATTAGTGCATGTTTCATGTATTATCTCCTCTTGTGTATTGTGCAGTAGACTGCATATCAAAAACTTTAGTTTGCTTATTTTTATCCCTCATTATTTCACTAAGCCTAGCAGTTTTTATTCGTTTATCTTGGAGGGAAAGTATAGAGCATAATATCAAAGTAAAACTCATAATACAAAATGTCAATAAATAACCTGTATAACTCATTTCTTCCATTATAACCCTCCATACTTGCTATCAAATTTACCAAAAGAATAATCATCACCAATATCAAAATCACAACCAATAGGTGTGCCTGGAATGGATATTCCTCTATCTTTTTGCACATTTTTTCTAACTACTTCACAGTAATCATCAACTTCTAATTCATCTACTTCAGCTAAAATAGAGTCATGTACAAGAGCAAATATTTGAGCTCTCATGCCTCGTTCTTTAACTTCTTTATGTGAGTCTATGGCTCCAAGTAAATTTACATCAGATGCGATAGATTGTACTAAAAAGTTAATACCACTACGAACTTCATGTGCTGCAATACCTTTATCTTCACTAAAGACATTAGGTAATCTTCTTTTTCTTCCGAAATAAGAATATATAAATCCATTGTCTTGAATAAACTGTTTGGATTTATCTAACCAAGATTTTAGTGCATGAAACTGTGCAAAGTAATCATCAATAACTTCTTTTGCTTCAGTTGTACTAAAATACTTGCCTGAGTCTTTTGATACTTGTTCACTAATCTTTTTTGGACCAGCTCCATACATAATACCAAAAGTTACTGCCTTAGCCATTTGTCTTTCAGTAGAGTAGAGTTCTGTAACTTCTTCTACTGTACCAGGCAGATTAAATACTAATTTAGCAATTTGACTGTGAAAGTTTCCTCCATCTTGAAAGACTTTCATTAATGCTTTATCATTTGCTAACACAGCCGCACAATATACTTCTGCTGTAGTTAAATCCATTGCAACAATCTTATTACCTTCTTTTGCTTTGATACACCCTTTTACTATTGGATTATCTCTAGGAATTTGTTGCATATTCATTTTTCCACTAGAAGATAACCTGCCAGAAGTTGTTCCATGTAAATTAAAATTAGTTCTCAGTCTACTATCTCTGTCTAACTGAGGATATATCTTATCTAAATATGTAGATTTAATTTTTACTTTTTGTCTTATATCTAATACTAATTTAGGTATTTCATGTACTTCTGCAAGTTTTCCTAATACCTCTGCATCTGTGCTGTTGGCACCTGTACCAGTCTTTTTACCAGTAGGTGTTAATTGTAAAAAATCAAATAGTAATCCACGAAGTTGTACTGTACTATTTGGATTAAAGTCTTTTCCTTGTGCATCTTCAAACATTTTTACAGCTGGATATTTATATAGTTTTTCAACTGCTTCATCAATCTCTTTCTGCATAAGTGCTGTAGATTTCATAAGTCTGTCCTTATTAAAAGGAACTCCATAGTCTTGTGCATCAATTAAAAATCTACAACCTTCAATTAGTATATCTCTATATACGCTGTACATTTTTTCATTTTTTACTAATGCTGCTTCGAACTTTTGAAACAACAAGAAAGTACATACTGCATCCATTGCAGCATAGTCTTTCATTATGTCAAACGGAATCATATCCCAAGAGAAACTATCTTTTAGAATACCTGTTCTCTTTCTATAATCTTCAATCCATTGATACATAGGTTTTTCATAATCACCATATGGTGTATGTTTCAAAGTTAGTTGTTTTAGTCCATGTGTGCCAGGTTGTTCATCTAACATATAGTGCATAAGCATAGTATCTTCAAATCTTGGAAACTTAAATCCAAAGTGATACTCAAAAAATGCAATATCAAACTTAGCATTATGAAATACTACTCTTTTCTTGTCAAAAAGTAGCTGTAGTAATTCTTCTGCTTTTTCGTCTATACAATTACAGTCTATATATGCGCCATGCTCTGGCTCATAAGATAAACTAATACCTAACATATGTCCATCTCGTGGATATAATGCACTTGTTTCCGAGTCCAGAGCAACAAAGTCATTTTCATGTTCTATGGCTCTAGTTAAGAATGCATATAAATCTGCACTCTCTGTTATGCCATAGATATTATCTAATTTTTCTTGTTTGAGTTCATTATTCATATACTTAAATATGTTATCTCTTGACTCTTCCCAAGTCTTTTTTGCTTCTGGTTTGAAAGCCAACATCGCAGGATTAATAATTGGTAGAAACTTGTCATCTACTATTCTACCACTATATTCTGTTATGGAGCCTTCTTTAGTATAAAATTTTAGTGGCTCGGAACCAACTAAAATTACCCAGTCATAATCATCTGGGTTAAATTCAATATCAACATCTCGTTTTAATACTCTTTTTACAGAAGGATTAGAACAGAGTTGAAACTGGTCAAATTCGAATGAGTTTTCAAACAAATCCACATAGTCATTTCTACTTGGTTTTGTTTCAACTATCGCTATCGCTTGACCTTGTAATACTTCAGCCATATAACCTCTCTTTTAGTTTTTTTATGTTTTCATGTGTCAATGCTCCCGCATCTCCTAATTCTTTTCTTATTTTTATCCCATAATATAGTAATCCTACTCTTTCACATAGTTCTATTACTCTATTCTGAGCATCGAGTCCTGCATCGTCTGGGTCAAAAAATATATCTACTTGTGTTACTCCTTGCATTTTTAATAATGTAAGTTTTTCTTCATTTATATTTCTTGTACCAAAACAGCATACAGCATTTTGTAATCCTTTGTCATATAGATTTATAGCATCATATATGCCTTCTACTAGGATAACTCGTCCTTTAATTGGACTAACTTTTGATGGATATAAAGGAAGTACTGCGCCAGGAGGCTCAAACAAATACTTTGGTATTTGAGTTGGAGATTGTGCACGATTGTTAAATGCAACAATCTTTCCTCTAATATCCCTAATCGGAAAACAATATCTGCCCTCAAAGTGTGAGTGTCCTGATAAGAAACACTCGAAATGTTTGAAGGTTTCTTCCGATATATTTCTATGGCTTCCAATATACATCATACTATCAGTAGGAAACTGTAAGCCAATAGAGTCAGACCGCTTTTCTTGTACTTTTCTTCTAAACTTTTCTCGTTTAATATCGAGTGGGTTTGATGGTGCATCATAAAATTTAAAAATGCTTCCTTTAAAACCACAAGAAAAACAGTTAAATATTCCAGTTACTCTGTCTATTCTCATACTTGGGTTATTATCGTCATGTTCAGGATTAAGACAACGAACTACAAAGTCTCTAGGAGACTGTTTATATGGAATTTTTTGCTCTAGTAATAATTCTTCAACTGTCATCTTCTTCTGTAGAAAAAGGTTTTATATTCCAACCTTCTAATCTATCTCCTAATTCTTCGTACCATATCATATCATTACCTTCATCATCAGTACTATGTGGGTAATATAAACTTTTAAATACTAATTCTAACATTTGAAAGTAAATAGCAACAATTTGTTCTTGATGCCATAAGTGTAAAGGTTCCCAAGGGTGCTCAAGTAATTTATATACTGTTACTACTGAGTCCCAAGAAGGATTTTCTTCTCGTATTGCATGGGCTACTCTTAGTCTTTGAGAGCCTGCAATACACCAATAATTATTCATGCAAAGAAAAGGATTTTTAAATCCTTCTCTTTCTACACTTGCAAGAAGTGGTGTATTGACAGGAACTCTATTTGTAAGCTCTAACTTATTAATCTCCTTATTTAATAATTCAGTAGCAGTCATATGCTCTACTGTAAATTTAGGAAACCAAATAGTACGGGCTTCTCTTGGGTCAATTCTATCGTGTGCCATTATCTAATCCAGCATTTGTAATGAATCTTTCTGTCTGTTTCTGGGTCTTGTTCTTGACACCATCTACATTCATCAATATTTCCCTGCTCTCTTTCTTTTTTGAGTTCATTAAATTTCATTTGTTACTATACTCCATATTTACTTCAGAGTGATGCTGTTCATCTGCTCTGACTTTTTTAATTAAATCTGATAGTTTTGCTTCTTCTCCCATATCATAGTAATCTATTGCTAATTTAGGAGCCGAAACATTTTCTATACTTCCATTTTCGACTAGTCTTAAATATTCTGTATATGATTTGACTGCCTCTTGCTCAAAGTATGCTATCATTCTATGAGCAGTTCTAAAGTCTATAACATAAACAAAAAAATAAAATATCATAAAAACTAATTGTGCAAGTAAGACTAAGTATCTTTCAAACCAGTTAGGTTGTGCTATTTCTATGAAAAACATCAAGTGCATTCTTTCATTTTCTGCCTCCTCTAACATTTCACGAATTTGTGGACCCCAACCTGTTTTCATTTTTCTTAAACTTTTCATATGTAACCACATACCTGCAACCATGCCAGGTACTCCAGCTACAGTTTCTAGTACAACGGCTCTATGTCCATATCTTTTTGCAAAAAAGGTATCTGCTGTAAATCTAAAGAACTGAGTCATAGATTTTGCAAAAACATCTCTCACTCTACTTCTCCTAATGCTTGACTACATATTTGCTCATAAATAGGTCTAAAATCATCTATTGTTAGAGGTGTAATCATGTTTTCATTACACACTTTAAAATATGTTTTCCATGCTGTTTCTAATTGTTTTTCTGTATACCATATCATAGGTCGTCTACTGCCTCTCCAGTTTTCATTGATTTTTCTACTGCTTCTCTTTCTTTTGGACTTAGTTGTGATTGCGGACCAATCTTTAAAGTTTCCCAATCAACTTCAGACGAGAAACTAGACATTACATTACTTCTCATTTTAACACAGTTAAATGTCATACATCTATCTTCTTGTTCCCATGTTTCTAATGAGTAAGCTGCATCGGCTGCATCTAATATTCCTTTTGCAAATCTTGCTTCTCCACTTGCATCAGTTTGATAAGGCGCAAAGACTAATGTTTCATAATCTTGAGCAAATATTTTTAATCGTTTACTAACTTCTATTTGCTCTGTCCAATCATACTGCCCTGAGCGACTTGGCACATTGTGGCGGCGGACTTGGTTGAGATAATCAACTACGATTATTCCAACATCGAGAGACTTCACTTTTTTATCAAGTTCAGATTGCATTCTCGATAAACTAAGTGCTGGGTCATACACAACATCTATCTGCCTTTCTTCATCTAGTTTAAGTTTTGACAGAGAGGTATGAAATTTTTCAAAGTCTCTATCTCTTTCAAACTCTTGGAGTGCAGAGTCACTTTCTTGAAAACGACCTGCCCACCAACCTCCAACTAGATTCCATTCTTCACTAGAAAGATTTTTACTGCGTAATCTCTTGAGAGGTACACCAGTAGATATAGAACAAACTCTTTGAAGAATTTGTCTACTATCCATCTCTATAGTAAAGTAAATAGCAGAACGACCTGAGTCATAAACTGTACTTGCTAAATTACAACAAGTTACAGACTTACCAGCTCCTCGTCTGCCTCCCACAAGTACCAAGTCTTTGGGAGAGAATTGTATTTGTGAATCATATTCACTATTTAATCCTAAAGGTAAATACCTAGAGAGTTCAGTATCATCTTCAAAAAGATTGATAGCCTGCATACTTTCTTCAGGCGGCTTAACATCTACTTTATCACTTACCTTTAGAACTATTTCTTGTAGTCCTTCTATACTTTCTTCTGCTGTTGCAATAGCTACTGTACTATCAACGAACTCGTCTAATTCGTTTAGTATTTCACTTTGGGTAAATTCATTCTTGAGATAATCTAATAACAGGTCAGCAGGAACATCTACTTCTACAAGTTCCATAGCGACTACTTTCTCTTGTAGAGTTCTATCTCTTAATCCTGTTTTAAATTCTTCCAGACTAGGAAGTTCTTGATATGTGTCAATATGTTTGCTTAGTGCACGATAAATCCCTTGATACTCGCTGGGAAGATAAATATCTTTCAGCCCTGACCAAGTGTCAAAGTCTTTTTCAACAATGATTTGTTTAATTAAAGCACTAGCAATATTCACTTATCTCTCCCAAGAATAAGTAAGGGAGCGAACTCCCTTACTTAAACATTGCTAATTAACCGATTTCTTTTTTAGCGGCTCCATTGTAATTAGCACATTGTAGACCTCTTCTGGTCAACATTGTTTTCACGCCTCTTACAGTCTTGCCAATTTCGTCAGCTATTTCTTCAACAGTCATACCTGCAATATCAAGGTCAGCTAAGACATCAGCTTTGCTAGAACCTTTAGTTTCTTTTTGCTTTGGTATTCCGTCAATGTCTCCACTTCTAAGTAAAGATAATGCTTTTCCTCTGATAGAGTTTACAGATTTGCCTAAAGCGTCTGCAATTTCTTCAACAAAGGAACCATCATTAACCATAGAAACAAAAGTCTCTTCCTCTTCAGGAGTATAAGTTCTTACTGTTTCTTGCTTAGGAGCAGGTTTTACATGACCAGTAAGTTCCATAGATAGAATCTTACCTTGAATTGATTTTGCTGAAAATGCTCCATCTTCAAAGTTAGAAGCAATTTCTGCATAAGTGTAACTTCCAGAGTTGTCAGTTACAAAGTTTCTTAGAGTATCTTCTTGCTCTTGGCTAAAAGATTTACTCGCAGATGCTGAAGCTAATTCAACATCATATCCCATTTTTCTCAATTTAGAAGAAACACTTCTTGTAGAAGTTTCTAATTGCTCAGCTGCTTCAGCAACTGTAGCTTGAGAAATCGGGCTTTCAGAACCAACAAAGTCAGTTAATTGTTGAGTTCTTTCATCTGTCCACTTAGGTAGTGCCATGATTATTCTCCGTTAATAATTGTTTTATATTGTTATATACTGTTATGCCCATTGTATGAGCCTTCTGTGTTTTTGCACTTTCGATTCCACTTTCGTTTAGCAAGTAATTAACATCTTTTGTGAGATTGTCCTTTACATCAAATCCGTTCTGCATTAAAATTTGCTGTGCAATAGCTTTAGTCTTATATGACTTCAGTTTCCCTGTGATACAAACTGTTCCTTTACTTTTTTCTTCAGTAAAGGTTATCTCACAAGTAAATGAAAACGGCAACTCGTAAAACTTTTCGGAATGAAAAGTGTTTTCTAACCAACTAACAAGGTTCGATGCCGCTTTAGGCCCCAGACCAACTTCGTTACATTTTTCTAGGGTTATCTCGCTAATAGTCGAAATTTTATTTCTAAGCTTGTTTGAAGCGCTTTGACCTATCAGCGGTATCGAAAAAGCTGGTAAGAGAGTGATTAGGTCGGCAGTCTTACTCTTTTCAATTTCTGCGTGTAACTTCGTACCTAATTTCTCTGAACCCAAGCCTTCTATTAAATCTTGTTCGGTTAGATTATAAATATCAGAGATTGAGAATAGGTCAAGTCTTTCTATAGCTGCTGGTCCGAGTCCTTTAATCTTTAAAGTTTTTGCAAAATGCTCAACTTTTTTAGTAGATTGAGCAGGACATTCGTTTTTATTCATGCAGTATAGTATATCCTTCTGCCATACAAGTTCTGCGCTACAAGCAGGACAATGTGTGGGTGGAACTATCTCTCTCAATTCTTTCTTCTCCAATTTTTATATTAATATATTATAACAAATCGGACATGATTTGTCAAGAACTATTTTTCGGGAAGTCCCGAAGAATGAGCGAAGAAATTTTAAAACACTCTGTATGTCCACCAAATTTAATTTTAGGCTGATAACTGTCGTGTTTAAATTTTTCATGTAGCAGTTGCTCAATCTGCCACACATGGAATAGGGTAGAGTGGTAAGTTCGTTGTATTCTTAAATCATATCCTCTAAAGCCTCTACTTCTTTTTACGACATGACGCCAGTCTTTTCCACTAGCAATACCAACTTTAATACATTCTCTTTCAAATGTTTCTTTATTTACTAGAATAACACCATACAATACTCCTTCTCTATCACATTCTTCGGGATAGTTTTTAAAGTAAGTAGCATTGTATATGCCTCCAGCCATTAGTAAGTTGAAGCAGGTTTCATATCAACACAAACTTTTTGTCCTGCTTCTGTCGTGCCACAAAGCATAGTACCTTTGATTGGATTTTGACAAATAGGATTTCCTTTTGCATTGAAGAAACAAAGATTAGTATTTTGTTTTGCTCCCCAACTACCTTGTATAGATGAACACGCTACTATAGCGAATCCAAATAAATAAATAAACATACAAATGTAAATAAATTTTAATTTTCTCATTTAATATCCTGTATAATAAACTGTTAATTCTTCTCCTTGCATTATAGGTCGTACTGTATATACTCTTGAAAACTCTGTTTCTACTACTATAAAACAGTTAGGATTATCACTATGATTAATGAAACCTCCGAGTGGAGTTCTTTGTCTACCTAAATCTTTTTTAATAGGCGCTATGTGTGTTATACCTATGCATATCTTTCCATCTAAATCAAACTTAGCAAATACTCCCATGCCCTCAATGGGTGAGTAGTCTAAGTGTACAATGTCTGGAAGAGGTCGATAGCTATTTTCAAATCTGTCTTTGCTCACTTTCTTCTTCTGCTATTAAACTAAAATTACATTCATTCATATTTGACACTCTATACTGAAAGTCTAAAGCATCGCTTAATCTTTCAAAAGTATATTCTGCCGATACAGGTTTGTTTTTAAACTCAACCTTTACTTTGTAGTTAAATTTCATAATTAATCCACTCGTGATATTACTTGGGGAATAATTCCCCCTGCCCTTATAACCTCTACCATGCAGCCTATTTCTAGTCCAAGACCTTCAATTACTGCACTATTATGTAAAGTTGCTCTGGATACTATAGCGCCATCAATATTTATTGGCTCTAGTACAGCCACTGGCGATATTGCACCACTCTTTCCTACTTGCCATAGTACATCTAATAGTTTTGTTACTATGCCATCTGGTTTTTCTTTTAGAGCAAAAGCTCCTCTTGGGTGTTTTGATGTATAACCAAGCTCTTCAAAGTAATTATTACTATCTACTCTGAATACTTCGCCATCATGAGGAAACTCTAAATAAGGACTATCTATGCAGGTTTCAAATCCCCACTCATTAAGTTTTATCAAGTTATCAGTATAAGACTCCTCTAAATAAGGGTGTATTCCATATGCTATAAAGAATACTTGTCTTTCTTTAAACTGAAATAAAGATTTTAAACTTAATGCGCCTGCTGCATAATTTCTTGCATTAGGAATTGTTTTAGGAGCCACCAACTCTCCTGTTATTTGAATAGGTATTGCTGTGGCTTCTTCGGGTAAATCGAATTGTAATAATTCTCTCATTTGTGGAGTACAATCTAGTCCTGCTTTACCATCTCCTCTAGTTAATGCTTGATTTAGCTTTCCATTTAAGTATGTTAAAGCTACTGCAGCACCATCTAGCTTAGGAGAAACTACTACAGGGTTTCTTCCATAATTGGGAGGCTTATCTCCTTCATAGACTTTTTGTAAAGAATACATAGGATATAAATGTTTAAACCTAGAATCTCTTGGCTCAAGTTCATGTCCAATATCCTCTATTAAACCTGAACGCTTTTCTAATGTATCATATAGTTCATCAGGTATTAGAGGCATACCATTATAGTATGCTAGTCTAGCTCTCTTGATAAATGCTTCAAGTTCTGTTGTGGGATTATAACTCATCTTCCTATATCCTTTACTTCATTTTTAGGTATAACTTGATAGGCTCCCTTGTTATATGCTGGAGCCACAGTATGTTTTCTACTTTCTTCAAGTTTCCAATCTGTTTTTGTCGTAGAATTACTCGAAACGGATTTAAGTCTTTCAAGAAACTCCTCTTTCGTAGAGCAAGGTCTCTTGGCGCTCCGTAAGGGATTTGAACCCTTGCTAACTGCTCGACAGGCAGTCGTCCTGACCTGACTAGACGAACGGAGCTTTCCTTTTCGTTTGAGTTTGCGACCGTGTTGGTCATAATTCATACTACCTTTAATAATCATAGATATATTATACTAAGTTTTAAACTAAATGTCAAGAACTATTTTTAGGTGAGGTAAATTTGGTCTAGGACATCTTTAAATTCTTTTTCAATAACTTCCTTGCTTTCAGCAAGAGAAACTATTTCAAGCATTCCTGCGAGTAAATTCCTAGTGTTTGTGAAATCGATAGGCATAGTAATGCCGTCTCTACTGGGTTTCCATTCTTCTTCGAAGTCTAGATAGTATTTTCTTATTGATATGTATTCTGTTTCTCGAAAGGTATTAATGACAAGACGCACTTGTTCTGTGTCAGTTTCCTGAATTACTTTTTCATAGATACTTGGTGCCGTTAAATCAATCATTTTTTAATATCTTATTTAACGGTAGTATGCTAATTACACTTTTAAATTTAAGTAATCTATAAGAGTCAGTATCCCAACAAAACAAAAGCACTGTGGAAGCATCTTCCTTTGCACGAGTTTTCTTTTCTTGTATATACTTCGTAGAGAAATCTCTAGTACATATATTGTATTTTTGTTTTCTTGACCTTAAACTTTTATAAGTTATTACTGCGTCTCCTGCTTCATCTATCTTCTTCTTGAAGTCATCTTTTGTCATTCTTCCTCCGAACTAATCCAACAAAATATTTTGAATTGTTAGTTGTCGAGGTGGTCTTGACAGATAAGACTAAAGCAAGAGGGACTTAGTCCCCCTTGCCAGCAACAGCAATGCTAACTGTGTATGTTCTCTACTATATTGGCAAAGTAAACAGCGGCTTTTCCTGTAAGTTTAGCAATGATAGCTTCATCTACATTCTGTCCAGCATCTACTAGAACAGAAGTTAGTTTAGCTTGAGCATCAGCAACACTCACTCTTCCTCCGCCATTTCCGTTTGATTTGTTTGAAGTAGAAACAGGGTTTTTTCTAACATATACTCCAGCTTTTGTGAGTATCATTCTTACCCCGTTTGGAGATTCGCCTAGCTCTTCAGCTATATCTTTGACTATCTCCACAGAAGTATCAGGTGTAGGTTCTTGTTCCTGATACATTTCTACGGCTTGCGCCTTCTTTGCATCGTCCCATGCCATTCGTTTTCTCCGTGTTTTACCAAATTTTAATTCATATTCGCTACGAGATGATGTGTTTCTAAAGCCAGGTGCCCAACCAGTTGCTTGAATCATTTGACTGTAAAATCTATCACTCATAACTTACTTTTTCTAATTATTATATTATACTAAAAATTAGAGGTGAAGTCAAGAACTATTTTTGAGTTACTCAGAAAAATGCTTATCTAAAGTCTGCAAATCTTCTTCAGCAGTGGACAATTTTGAAAGTTCTCCTCGCATTGCTTCTATTATGTCTGGGTGTTCTCCTATCCCTGCAGGATTAGTAAAGTAGACAGTTAGATTTGCTTTATGTTTTGCTACCTCTCCTTGCAAGTGTAGCTTTAATAATTTTAGTATTTCTTTATTTAACATCTTTAATTCCTAATACAAAGTTCTCTGCAGCATTTTCTGCATAAAACTCACTGTGTTCTTGGTATATTTCATCTAATAACCACTTTTTGTTTCTAAAATATCTAACTCCCCAGTCTCCATTTTCGGTTCGGAATACTTCGGCTCTTCGATTATCTTGCCAATATTCGTGATGTTTTAGATATACTTCTGTCATTCTTTTTCTTTCGATTTTATATATGTTTTTTGATTTTGAACCCATTGTTTTAACAGTAAAAGTTGTTTTAATTGATGCTCTGCATCGGTAGAATTTACATACTCTCTTTGATGAGAGTCTATCGCTTTGATAATATTAACTATGTGGTCTTGCCACGCAAGTCTATGTGGTGTTGTAAATTCTCTTTTAGGCATTTTACTTATTTCATGCTTTTCTTTCATTGTTCAAGTAACATACAATCCATGTATACTTCTGCGTCAATTTCTATCCAATTTTTACAAGTATACCATGCATCATTTTTAGGTTCATCTAGTGGTTGAGAAATACTACAACTTGTTAAAAGTATTAATAGCATTTTACTGATTATGTTTTCTTCTTTCAAGTTTTTGTTCCCAATCTTCGATAGCTTTCTTTATTCCTTCTTCTGCTAAAATTGAACAATGCAATTTAATTGCAGGAAGGCTTAATATATCAGCTATTTCTTTATTTGTTATTTGTTTTGCTTCTTCTATTGTTTTGCCTTGTAGCATATCTACAAACAAAGATGAAGAAGCAATCGCAGAGCCACAACCATAAGTCTTAAATTTGACTCCATTTATTATTCCTTCATCATTGAGGCGAAGTTGTAGTTTCATAACATCACCGCATGCAGGCGCTCCCACCATAGCTGTTGCTACATTGGGTGCCTGTGGGTCAAATTTACCAACTGCAAAGTCCTTTGGATTTTTAAGGACATTTTCAAATCTTTCTACAACTTTTTTACTATATGCCATTATACATTCATTCCCATCATTCCTTTTGCAAAACCTTTTATAAAATCATCAGTTACACTAGGTATTAACATAACTATAACTAAAAAGGGCATAACTAGAGAGAACATAAAAAATACTATAAAGGCGGCTCTAACTTTGAGTCTTACCATTATATTATTCGGCTGTGCTGCTCTAACAAAGTTCCATGCAGGTATGTATAAACTATACATAGCTGTTAGAACTCCTGCAAAATAGAATACTGCTATTGTGGTGGTTAATTCCATATTTATTTCCTATCACAAGTATTTTTCCAAGTGTCTAATACTCCCTATATCATAAGCGAGAGCAAAACTATTATATCCTGCTTTTCTTCCATCAAGCCACGGCATAAGTGTATCACTTAAATCGCAAGGCGTCAAAACATCAACTTTGTATCCTTTAGCGCCATACTTTTGTAAGTAATCACATTCTTTTAAGCCAGGCTTACTTCTTTGATATTCAACTGTAATTTCGTATTTAATTATACCAAAGTTGTTTTCTCTTGGAAGCCAAACTTTTTCGCCCACTTGGAATT
>TARA_R100000654_G_scaffold7154_1_pt1 | contig 23597 bp, 38 predicted proteins | sample TARA_R100000654 | Tara Oceans TARA_R100000654 (sample SAMEA2622473) | marine metagenome | biome: marine biome (ENVO:00000447); feature: surface water layer (ENVO:00002042); material: "saline water (ENVO:00002010), including plankton (ENVO:xxxxxxxx)" | depth 5 m
AGATATTCAATATATGAGAGCGCAAGAAGCAGGAGATGATACTTCTGAAATTGTAAAAACAAAAAATAAATTAAGAGATTTTCCAGCAAAAGCAGAAATAGAATCAGCTTCTACAGTTGAAGAGCTTAAAGCAATATGGGATAATGATTTAGGAGATAGATAATGGCACAAACAGTCGTAGCAACAGGAGCAGTAGCCGTAAGTGCAACAACAGTAGTTTTTTCTACTGCTGTAGCTGGTATATATTCTACACTTATTGATTTGACACCAATGGTTTCTGGAGCTAATTATAATATTAGTATAAGTAATTGTACAATAGTAGCTTCTGGTAATAAGGTTGTAACAAGAGATAATTTTAGTGGTGCTCAAGATGAACCAATGTTTTTTGCTCCACCAATGCATACAAATAAAGGTTATAGCGTAACTATCGTAAAAAGTTCTGGAACAACAGCAACATTACCCTTTGAAATTACCCAGTTTTAAATAATAGTATATAATTAATCTATGCTCGGAAGTTTCGTTGGTACACAATTAGCTCAATCAGCTTATCATTTTATACCACCAGATAAAAAGAAAAGAACACCATCTTTAGAAGAATTTTCTATTTACTATACAAGTCTGCCACCAGAACGAAAAGATATAAAATTAGGTTATTGGCATAAAAATCCATATCAAGGGTATGGAGCTATAGCAACTGAGCCAATAATGGATATGGATGGAGTTGACTTCCAAACAGCAGTCGGCTCTGTAACAGTAGCCACAACTGTAGAAGTTCTAACAATGACAGGTGTTGACTTTGCAACTGAAGTTGGACCAATAGATTTAGCAACAATTGTAAAGTCAGAATGTAGATTAGGGCATGATTTAACACCATTCTTTTTAGAACAACAGAAATCTACAAACCCAAGAAGTATTGTAAAACAATTTACTTTTAATAATTCTATATTTACAGACAGAGTCGTAAAATTTCCTGTTGTTAATCAAACTTATAAAGATGTTGTTGCAGAAGGTTATAATGTCATTCTTGAAAATGCTAGTAAATTAATGAATGAAATAATAGAAGATAGAACAAAATTTAGACAAGAAGGCGAAATAAATTATGGTTATCAATTTAATCCTTCTCATATAGATTTTGCTTGTATTGCAAAAGGCAAATTAATTAATGCTGATTATAATGAAGGTCAGACAACACTAAATTTTAAAAATCAGATGGATAGATTATCCGAAATAAATATTTCTACTGATACAACATCACAACAAGGAGCTACTTTTGTTGGTTCTACATGGAATCCAGCAGACTTAACATTTGATATATTAACAAGTAATTCTTATGGAGCTAAATTAGATAATACAACTTCTACTGCTAATGCAGATATAAATTATACATCTTGGTTATCATGGAAAAATAGTTTAGGTAGTGAATCTATAGTTTCTAATGCCTTTTTCCCTTTTGAAACAAATTATGTATCAGCATTACAAAATATTGCAGAAATTACCGATAGTGCTATTTATGTAGAAGCAGACAATAAAATATTCTTTATTAGAAATATTACTGGTGTTGAATCATTTAGTGCAACTGTTACAAATAGCGATATTATTAGTATTACAGCAAAAGGTGATGCCAATGATATGTGTAATCAATTCACAGTTCCAATATCTTTTACAGTTGCATCAAATAGTGTTACTGGATTTAGACAAACAATTAGCTTTGAAAATACTGCATCTGTAAATTCTTTTGGTAGAATAGCAAAACAACCAACTAATAATTTAATATGGTATGTAGATTCTGGAAGTGCATTAAATCTAGCTCAAAGAATTGTTGGAAGAAGAAGACAACCAGAATTAGCACTTACAATAACTACACCAATAAAATTTTTACAACAACAATTAGGTGATTTAATTTATGTAACACATGATGCTTTAAATTTAAATGATGAACCATATACATTAATAGGTAAACAAATTGATATAGATTCACAGACTATAACAATGGAATTATCAGTTGGTCATGGTCTAGCAGTTGGCAACTTTACTATATTTGAATTAAATGATACAGAATTGGGAGTATTAGATTCTGATGCTGGTAAATTAGCATAGATGGAGTATATTTGTAATTATGGCTTTTAAAGATGTTTCATATACAGTTGGACAAAAATTAAGTAGTACGGCTTTAAATAATAATTATTCTAATTTTGCCGAAATATTAAATACAGAAGAAACTGTTGGGCATACAGCACAAGGCAGTAAATCTAATATTCCATTTTTTGATGGTAGACCAGTAAAAACAATTTATTTTTTTGGAGTTGGACAAAATTTGCAAATATTCGGGCAAGGCATTTCATCAGTTACATTTCCAAGTGTTGGAACATATACATTTAATTATACTGTGCCATATCAAACACAATTTAATGCTATAAATTTTCAAGGTGTTAAAGATGGTGGAGCTGAAGGCAGAAACTTTCAATTTGGTTGCCAAACACAAACAGGCAGTAATGCAACAATATATTGGAGAGCTAGTGATTCTGGTAATACAGATGTTGCTCAATGCAGATTTGGAGTATTAGTGGGGTACCCAACAAATGGCGTTTAGATTACCAACTTTTTTATTTAGAGATACTATGACTGCAAGTGCAATGTCATCAGTATCAAGTTGTTTTACTGCATTAGTAGATGATGAAGATGGAACACCACATTCAACTGGTAGAGCTATTGCAATTGTAAATTATGATGCAAGTGGTATAAATTTTTCCAGAAATATTAGCTCAGTTACTAGAACAGCAACAGGCAAATATACTATTGCATTTACAAATAATTGTTCAGAGTTTAATGTTGGTTCAATAGCAGTAAAATCACAATATCAATTAGGAAATGCACATGATACAACTAATGGCAATGCACAAGTTGTATATTCTATGTATTTTTATGAAGATAATGTAGCAAATATAAAAGTAATACATCATAATTTTAGGGAGAATTCACATGGTTTTCATGACCCAGTTAATGCAACTGCTGTATTTTTTGATACAGATGTAAGTTCAGCATAATGCCAACATATCATACATCATTTGGATTTAATTCTGGTTCTGTTTTAACAAGTAGCAAAATGAATATGCTACAAGAAAACTTTACAACATTAACCATACAAGATTCTGGTACACCAAGAGTAAAATATTTTCCAAGAGCATGGTTTTCTATGACTGCAAGTGGAACAATGCAGGGTAGAGATTTTAATATGTCTTCTGTAACACAAACTGCTTTTGGTAAATATCAAGCTAATTTTGCATCTACATTAGTATTTAGTGGCGATTATGGATGCACATGGGGTTTTCAATTTGGTACAGGACATTCCAGTAATGTAATTGGAAATATAACACTTTTTACACAGGCAAGTACATTTGTACAATTCAAAGGTAGAAATGCAAATACAACAAGTAGTGGAGATACAGAGTTTCCAATGTCCCTTGCATTTTGGCAAGAATAATTGTAAAGTAAATTTTAAAAGGAGATAGATATGTGGACAATAATAGATAGATTAAAAGAACCTTCTACATATGCTGGGTTAGCTGGTATTGCTTTAGCATTTGGTGTTTCATCAGATGAATGGCAAACAATATCAACAGCGATAGCAGGTGTTGCAGGTTTAATATCAATGTTATTAAAAGAAAAAAATAATGGTTAGTAAAATCATCTCAGATTTGATTACCAATTTATTAAGTAAGGGGCTTGTTGTTTTAAAAAGTTATTTAATAAAGCGAAAGGTAGGAAAATTAGAACAGCAAGTTTCTACTTTAAAAGATAAAATAAAAATCCTTGAACATGAAAAAGTAGTTGAAAAAAAAATACAAGATTGGAAATATCGTGTTGAACACAAAGAAAATGGTTCTTTAGCCGAAGAATTAAATAAAATAAGACATGAATAAGCAATATGCCCATAGAAGCATTTTAAATACCCATAAATGGCATAAAGTTATAAAATGGAGTATTACTATTAGTTTATTATGTTTATCGCTTTTATCATGTTCTAAATTCGTAAATTCTGGAAAAAATTTGCCAAAAAAAATAAATTACTCAAAAATTAGTTTTGTTGAATGTTCTGTAGACATATCGGGTTATCTTTGTATAAAAAACACAGATGCAATAAATTCTGTGTTAGACTTAAAGAACTGCCAAGAGCAAAATAAATTATTGAGAGATTTATTAAATGGAAACTGAATTATTAGCAATGTTATCACAAGCTCCAGCTTTGGTTGTTATTGTATGGCTTGTGATGAAACAAAATGGAAATGGAAATGGTCATGCAGAAATTAGTCGTAGCATTGCAAGGTCGTTAGAAAAATTAGCAGATGCACAAAAAGAAGCAAATGCAATAGCCGATAAAAGGGCAGAAGGATTTGAAAGATGGGTAGACTTACAACGAACCCAATGTCAAAGTCAATTCGTATCAAGAAACCAAAAGTAAATTGGGCAGATGTCCTTTTACAACAAATACATGATTTTGGTGGCTTGCCGATACCTGTTAGAGAACATAGATTCCATAAAACAAGGCGATGGAGATTTGATTTAGCTTTTCTTAAAGAAAAGTTAGCTGTTGAAATTGAAGGTGGTGTTTGGGTTATGGGTAGACATATAAGACCTGCTGGGTTCTTAAAAGACATTGACAAATATAATGAAGCTGTGTATTATGGGTGGTATATGGTTAGATTTACACCAAATGATGTAAAGATGGGCAAAGCCCTGCAATATTTAAATAAATATTTTATAGGAGAAGTTAGTGAATGATGTAGATTTTAGAATCTGCACAGAACATCTATTTGATTTATTATTGAAATTAAATATACATATGCAAAAAGAATATGAAAAAGATGTAAAAAAACAAATGTATATGAGAAATATTTTCCAGATTATGCAAGACATACAGGAGCATTATTACCAAAATGAGCTTAAAAATCGAAAGGTGAAGGATGCAGACAACGAAGAATTTCACTAAGAGGACAATATTTCTTAGTGATATACATATTCCATATCAAGATATAAAAGCATTATCTTTAGCTATGGATATAATAAAAGACTCAAAATTAAATGAAAATGATACAATAATATTGGGTGGTGATTTAGTAGATTATTATCCAATATCTAGTTTTAGCCCAGATTTAACAAATTCAAATATTGATATTGAATTATTCGAAACAACAGAATTTCTAAATGATTTAAGAAAATTAGCCCCAAAATCAGAATTAATATTTTTTGAAGGAAATCACGAACAAAGAATGCAGAAAAAAATAATGTCATCTTGTAGTGCATTAGCTCCATTTTTAAAAAATAAATTAAGCATAAGAGAACTTTTAGAATTTAGAAAATTTGATATAAGAGAAGTAAAAACACCGTTTAGTAGAAAAAAGAAATTATATTTTATGCATGGACATGAAAAGAGAGGTTTTATAACACCTAAACATATAGCTCATGTTCATTTAAATTATACAAATAGAAATGTTATTGTTGGTCATCATCATAGATTTGATATGTTTATTACAACACAAATGGATGGCAGTTTATTAGGTGGTTGGTGTAATGGATGTTTGTGTGATTTAACAAAAATGCCAGATGGTTTATATACTGCTTTTGATTCATCACAAAGAGGAATAACAGTAATTTATGAAAAACAAAATGGTTTATTTAATGTGCAACAACATTTATTTATACCAAATAAAAGTAAAGGTTATGATTGTTTAGTAGAAGGAAAAGAATATTCTATATAGATTCTAAATAATTAATTATCTTTTCATAATAAGTAGAATTCTGTTCATTTCTTTCTAATGCAGACAATCTTGGTTGATGTAAATTAAATTGTTCACATAATTGAATTTGTGAAATGCCTTTGTTTTTTCTTAATATTTTAATTCTTTGATTTATAGGCAAATCTTTTATATTATCATTATCCACTTTTACCTTTTTAATTAATGGCATTTCTTTTTTTAACAAGGCATGAAGGTATTGTCGTGATACATTATATTCACGGGCAACTTCTGCAATGCTTTGTCCATAAGATAATTTATTTCGTACAATTTTGTGTAAATCATTTTTTATGTTCATTAAAGACAAGATAAATTAAAAACATCTATTTGTAAATATTTATTTACTTTTATATAAAAATATTATATTATTAAAATGTGGTTAAGAATGGGATATCAGATGATATATACCTTTATTAAATCGGAACAATATATACAAACCGGGAGTTAACCCAATGCCGAGCCATATATTAAAGGAGAACAAGATGTTTCAGATTCATACAATAAGAAATATACCAAAAAAGAAAAAAGGTTTTTTTGAATCTAATCATGAAGATACAAAAAAATCTAAAGCCAGACATGGCAGAGCAGTAGAAAAAAGAAAAAAATTAAAGGAGAATAAAAATGGAAAAAGCAGATTATGATGATTTAAAAAAATTATTATCTTTGATAGAACAACAATCAAAGTTAATAACTAAATTAAATGATAGATTAGATACATTAAATGAATTTATAGAATTACAAGCTACAAGAATAAGAAGAATAGAGGAGAAAAATAATGACTGAAGAAAGTAAATATAAACAAATATGGGGAAAGATAGAAAGAACAAGCCCTTATGGTTTTCAGATAGATAAATTAGGTGAATCATGGGTAAATTATGGCAAGTTTTTTGAAGGTGATAAAACACCAGTAGAAGTTGGAGCATCAGTAATAATTAGTTATCAACAATCTGGCGATAAATTTTATTTAAACTCGGTAGCAAAAGCAGATTCAAATCCAGACCCAGACCCACATAATGCAATAAAAGATTTAGTTACAGATTCAATTATGAATGAAGCAGATAGAAGACAAATTGTAATTGTAAGACAAAATTGCATTGGTAATGCAGTTAATTTTCATCAAGATATAGGTTCAGAAACAGATGTAGAAACTGTTTTAAGAACTGCTGAAACATTTGAAAGATGGATTCATAGAAAATAATGGACAAACCTAATTATTATGCAATTATTTCTGCTGAAGTAAGATATGATAAGAATTTAACTCCCTTTTCTAAATTACTTTATGCAGAGATAACTGCATTATGCAACAAACAAGGTTATTGTTGGGCTACAAATGCCTATTTTGCAAAAAATTTTGAAGTTACTGAAATAACAATACAAAGAGCAATATCACTTTTAATAAATAACGGTCATATTATAAGAGAAATACATAATATAAATACAAATGAAAGTAAAAGATTTTTAAGATTAGCCGTAACAAATGTGATACCAAGCCATATCAAAAATGATATGCCAACCCCTATCAATATTGATACCCATAATAATATAAATTCTAATAATAAATTTAATATATTTTGGAATTTAATTACTGGAAGAAAAAGAAATAAGGCAGATGCTGAAAGAGCTTTTAACAAAATTAAAACAGATTTAACATCTGAAGAATTGGCAGAAAAATATAATGAACTCTTACAATCAAGAGAAGAAAAATTTGTACCATATCCTCAAAAATGGCTCAAGAATGAGGGATGGAAAGAGGAAATAATATATGAAAAATCAAAAAATTTTATGGCTTTACAATTTAGCGATAAAGCAGAAACATTTGAAGGAATCCAACAAGAAGACATCCAAGAATATTTGGACAAAGCTAGAAAAGAAAACAACCACCAAATGGTGGCAATTTATGAAAAAGAATTAAGGAGAATGAAGAATGAGTAAATTAATACCAACATTGCAAGAAGAAGTAGAAAATTTACAATCTTTAAATTTAAGTATTTTAAGATGTAGATTAGAAAGGGGAAATATTCTGCATAGAATAAAAGAGAATAGAGCATATATTGGTTATGATGGTTATTGCGAAACTTGGGAACAATTTTTAGATGCAATAGGTTTAGAAAGAGAAACAACCAGAGCAGAAATAAAAATATACCAAGAATTTAGTTTATTTATACTTGGCAATCCAGAATATGTTAATAAATGTAGATTTGAAAGATTATATAAATTATTGCCATTAGTTGATAAACCAGTAAGCAATGAAAAAAAATTAGATTTATTAGATATGAGTATTAGAAGTAATAGAACAGATTTTGAAAATAATTTAAGAGAATTAAAAGGCAAAAAAGCAACAGATACTTGTACATCATGCGATAAAAATTATATAGTTTTAATAAAATGTAAAGAATGTGGATTTATCTATAAAAAAGAAGATTTATCATAGAAAATCATATAAAAACCCTCTAATATTGATTTACATATAGATTGCCTTGATGTTATCTTAAAAATGATATATTACCCTTCATATATCAATAAAACCCATAGGATTTGATATATATCAATTTGCATTAAATTGGAATAATTTGTTGACTTATATATAAGATTCCTATATTATTCCTATATGATGATATATAACTTAATTTCAATAACCCAGAAATTAATGAGCTATCAAACTCAAATTTTCAATATCATCATAGGGAGTTAATTATGATTATAAAATTACAAGATTTTATGAAGAAGGTAACATTTTCGGAAATCGAGAATGATATAAGCCAAAGCCAAGCAGGAAGAATAAGAGTTTGGTTAACCAGTTTACAATCTGCCGAGCAGATAAATTGGTGGATAAAGGAAGATATAGATGAATCAGAAATCTATAACAGAATTGACCAATGGTTACATAGAGAATTAGAAGAAGCAAAAATAAATTATGATTTAGAAAAGGAGATAGCAAATGGAATCTAAAAAGATAGATACAAAAAAAAGAGCAAGAGAAATAATCTACAAAGCATATAAAGATTTGGTTGAGCTAAGAGATAATCCATTAAGGATAGATAGACCAGAGATGGATGAAGAAAGTATGACTAATAACATATTTCTTAATACAATAATAAGTTTTTTACATGATAGAAATATGGAAATAATACCAAGAATATGGAAAGATGAAGAATCTAAAAAGGAGGTGGTTTAATGGATTATAAAGATATTTTAATTGGTTGGGAAGAAGATTTGGTTGAATTTCTCAATACAGATATGGCAGAAAAAATCTGGCTAGAATATAAACAATATAATAAAAATTGGACAGATTTAACTGATGAATATCCACATATGGCTAAAGATAAAGTCTTGGCATGGTTTTATGATTTAGAGGAGAAACATAGATGGCAAATCTTAGGAATTTAGCAGAAAGAGTAAAAAATAATAAATTCTGGACTTATACAAATATAGCAGGTCGAGAAAGACTTACAAAAAATGATAAGAATGGAATTGAAATAGCTCATGCAAGAACATTTTATTACAGAAATAAAGATGAAGAAGCAGGAGCAAGGAAGATAATAAATTATTTTCCAGATTACAAAACATTTAAAATAGCTTTCGAAGAAAGCACAGGAGGAAAAATATGAGTAGACACGAATATGATACAGAAATAGGAATTTTGGGTAATGATTACCCGGTAAGAGATGCAGAAGTAACAACTGCAACTAATGCAGAGATATCTGCAATTCCATCAAATTATCTGGCAGTTATTAATGAACAAACACAACAAGTATTGGGAGTTAATTCACCAAATTATAAGGTATGCCAGAATAAAGATTTATTTAATTGGGTAGAAACTGCCTTAATTGATACATTAGGTTATGAACCGGATAAAGTAAGTATGAAATCATGGATGAAAAATAATGGGCAATCTATTATTCAACATTATGATTTAACAGATTCGGTAACTGATATAACAGAAACAGAAGGCGATTCTTTGATACCTAGAATCAGAGTAACAAATAGTTATGATGGTTCATTACCAGTATCGGTAACAATAGATACATTACGATTATTATGCAAAAATGGTATGGTTGGTTTTAAGCCAATATCAGAATTTACTTTAAGACATATGGGCAACGATTTTGATTCAATGCAAGATACAATTTATTCAAGAATCGAAAGTGGTTTAAATATGGCTAAAGAAAGAATGGATAATTACAAGAATTGGGCAACAACAAGATTAGATATCCGCAAAGAAGATTTTATAATGATTGGAAGTAAAGCCCTAGATAAATGGGTAGATGATGAACAAAAAACCCATAGAGCAGAAGCAATTTGGGAATTGATTGAAAAAGAACAACGAATTTATGATACTCATGACCCAACAATTTGGAATCTTTATAATGGATTGACCGAATATATTACTTATGGTATCGATGGGCAAGATTCAGAAAGAGAAAATAATACTTTTTATTCACAAGATAGAAGACAAAAGAAGGTGAAATCACTTCTTAAAAAATTAAGTGAGAAAGTACCCGGTGGATATCAAGCATATAATATATTAGAACATTAAAGCCAATTTTCTTCTTGGGTTGGCTCATGGGAGAGGTTTCGCAATTTATATAACTTCTCCCTTTTTTTGTGTGGTAAAATTTTTATATGTACCTAGATTTAGGAGATATGTTAGCATCAGTAAAAATTATAAAATTATCTTATGATGAATTACAGAAAATAGAGCCAGATACAGATAAGAACTTCTGTGGTTTATATATGCCAGAACAAAATACAATCTATTTGGCAGATGATTATAAGAATATTGATATATTAGATATCTTATTGCATGAAATTGGACATTTAATTATTGATGAATTGAGATTATATAAAAGTGAAGAACATAAAGCCGATATATTGGCGATTAGATTAAAAAATTTATTGAAGGAGAAAAAAAAGATATATGCGATATGTAGAAAATGAAGAAGTAATAAAGGATAGAAGTTTAGATTATGTAGATTTTATTCGTGAACAACCTTGTTGTGTTACTGGTAAAGAAGCAGAACCACATCATCTTGATGCTTTAGGCATGGGAGCCAATAGAAAAAAACCAAATATTAAACATTTTACCTGCATACCATTATGCAGAGAAATACATACTGAACTTCATGCTAAAGGTATAAATTATATGCAAGAGAAGTACAGAGTACAATTTTGGGAAGAAGCATATTATTATTGTTTAAAATATTTTTTGACTAAAATCCTTAAATAGTGTTACAATAGGTTACACGGAGAGACACATGGAAATTAAACTAGAAGATGTCCAAAATATAAAACCTTACGGTAGAAATCCTAGAAGAAATCAAGCAATAGATAAGGTTGCAGAAAGTATAAAAGAATATGGCTTTAGACAACCAATTGTTGTAGATAAACAAAATATTATTATTGCTGGTCATACAAGGTTTGAAGCCGCCAAGAAACTTGGATTAAAAAAAGTACCAATTCATATAGCCAAAGATTTATCAAAAGAAAAAGTTGTTGCATATAGAATTGCAGATAATAGAGTTGCAATGGATGCACAATGGGATTTTCCAATATTAAAAAAAGAAATAGGCGATTTATTGGATATGAATTTTGATATAGATTTATTGGGCTTTGATGATAAAGAGTTAGCAAGACTCATAGAAGGTGTTGATGCTGAATTAAAAGATTTAAGCGATAGTGTTGATACAGTTTATGAAGTCGTTGTAGAGTGTGCCAATGAGGGAGAACAGGAAAAGGTCTTTAAGAAGATAGAGGAGTTAGGATATAAATGCCGAATTTTGACATTGTAAAACAATCAGATGTTGTAAAAACATTTAGAACCAAAGCAATTGTTGATACATATGAATTAGATGCAACAGGCATTATAGAAGAAACTTTTAAGGGCAATATAAATATAGAAGATAAAGAATGGAATGTTGGCATTGTTGTTGGTAGAAGTGGAACAGGTAAAACAACAATAGCTAAAGATGCTTTTCCTAATTTCTATTTTGAGAATCATAAATGGACAAATGGGGCAGTTATCGATAATATGCCAGAAGAAAAAACCATAGAAGAAATAACTGGTGTTTTTACATCTGTTGGATTGGGTACAGTTTGGACATGGTTAAAGCCATATAATGTATTAAGCAATGGCGAAAAAATGCGTATGGATTTAGCCAGATGTATATTAGAAGAAAAAGACCAAATAGTATTTGATGAATTCACTTCTGTTGTAGATAGAGTTGTTGCCAAGACTGCATCATTTGCAATATCAAAAGCAGTAAGAAAATTAAATAAAAAATTTATAGCTGTTTCTTGTCATAAAGATATAATAGAATGGCTTGAACCAGATTGGGTTTATGATACTGAGAAACAAGAGTTTTTTTTTGCCCAAAAGAATACAAAAGACCAAGCATTGACCTCAAAATCTATTCATGCAGTACAAGTGAATGGGAAATATTTAGAAAGTATCACTATATGAATCATAAGGTAAACAATGCAAGTAAATGCTATATTGGTTACTTTGAAAATAACCCTGTTGTATTTTATGCAGTTTTACATTTTCCACATAGGTCTGTTAATAATTTTAAGAGAGGGCATAGATTGGTTGTATTACCCGATTATCAAGGTTTAAATATTGGGCATACATTTGCTAATAGAATTGCACAAAGATATAAGGATGATGGATATAGATTTATAAATACATCAAGTAATAAGGCATTATTTTGGCAAAGACAAAGAGATTCTAAATGGATTATAACAAGTAAGAGTAGAAAAGTTAATCATCAAGGCGATTTATCTCAATCAGATAGAGTGGGTGCAGGTTTCGGAACACAAAACAAATATACCTATTCTTATGAATATGTTGGTAATCGTAAAAAGTAGAGTTATAGTTTATATATGAATACAAAAAGATTATCAGATGAAAAGCTAATAGAATTGGTTTTTAAATATCGTGGTTTTGTTACACAGATTTGTAATTCAGCACAGATGTCCAGAACACAATTTTATAGAAGAATGAGAGATAATGAAGATATAGAAATAGCTTTAAAAGATGCAAGAGAGTCAATAGTAGATTATGCTGAAAGCAAATTATTGGAACTGGTAAATGCAGGTAATTGCAATGCGATAATGTTTCTACTAAGAACACAGGGTAAGCACAGAGGTTATATAGAGAAACAAGAAGTCGAACAAACCAATAGAGTCATTAATATACTTGAAGTTCCAACAATGGAAGCAGAGGAACCAAGTATAGATGAAATCATCACCGAAGATACAGAACACTAATATAATTTGGAAGCCAACTAAAAAACAATTAGAGTTTTTAAAGACTGGCAATATATTCGAAGTCGCATATTTGGGTGGGGCAGGTTCGGGCAAATCATCTGTTTTATTGATTGATGCTTGTAGACAAATGAATCATGGAGATGCAAAGGCAGTTGTATTTAGAAGAACAACCAAAGAATTAAGACAATTAATTGATTATAGTTTTAATATATATAAACCATTGGGTGCAGAATTTAAAGCACAAGGTAATCAATGGCGATTTCCAAGTGGTGGTACGATTTTCTTTTCACATATGGAAAATGAATATGATATACATCAACATGATGGGCAAGAATATTCAGCAGGTGTTTATTTTGATGAAATAACTCATTTTACTGAAAAGATGTATTTATATCTACATTCAAGATGCAGAAGTACAAACCCTAAAGTATTTCCAAGAGTAAGATGTACTGGTTCGCCTGTTGGAAAAAATATTGATTGGGTAAGAAAAAGATTTGTTAATAATGGTGGTTATAATATTGTAAAAGATGTAGAAACCAATTTATCAAGACTTTATATTCCTGCAACTTTAGATGATAACCCATATCTAAAATTAAACGACCCGAATTATGAACAAAGATTAAAATTACAGGGTAATAAAATGTATCAAGCATTGAGATATGGAGATTTTTCACAATTAGAAGGTGTTTGTTTTCCAGAATTAGGGCAACATCATTTGATAGATAGTTATATACCGACAGAAAGCGACATTATTATTCGAGGATTTGACTGGGGATTTACTGCTCCATTTGCTTGTATTTGGTTAGCAGAAAATGGTGATGGCGATTTAATTGTCTTTAAAGAATGGATAGGCACAAAAGATGGCACAAATAAGGGATTACAAATGGGTGCAGATATTGTTGCACAAAGAATTAATGATATAGAAAAAAGACACAATATAAGACCATATTATGCACCAGCAGACCCAGCAATGTGGGGTAAACAAAATGTTGGTGATAGTCTTGCAGATATATTTGAATCAGCAGGGCTTGTAATGCACAAAGCAAACAATGACCGAATATTAGGAACACAACAATTACATATGCGATTAAGTACAGAAGATAGAGAAAAGCCAAGATTGTTATTTACCAAAGATTGCCCAATAACTTTTGAAACATTACAATCAATACCAATAGATAGAAAAAATATAGAAACTTATGATACAAGTGGTTTTGACCACCCAGTTGATGCTTTAAGATATGCAATTATAGAGAGAATAATTGGAAATAATTTTGATGATGAGCCAGAAACCCTTGGCAATAGAGCAACAACTGAACAATATTTTTAATTGACTTTTATATATCAATCCATTATAATCCTTATGAGGTGATATAATGAGAATAGATAAATATCTAAATAATAAATTTAATCAAACTGTTTATTTTTTCGGTGCAGATACTCAAGGTAATGCCAAAATGGTTCATAATGGCAGACCATTCAATCAGAAAGAAAAAACAGATATTATGAAAATCCCAATATTCAGTTTGGGTAAATGGGGATTTACAGAATTTAATCATATAATGGAAGAAAGACAAAAAAGCACAGAAGAAGGTAAATTAGGAAGAATGCAATTGGCTATACCTTTTAAAAAGTGGATTATACATTATATAGATGATAGAACTTACGATACAGATTTTTTTATGATTATAATTCATGAGCCAGATTTTAATCATATTAGAATGAAAAGACTTCATTTTGATAAATTAACTCCAAGATGGATTTTATCTGATTATTATTGGCTTTCGGTTGGAATTTCAGACCATGAATATTTAACTGAAAAACCTTTTAGAAGATTTACAACTCCAAACCCGGGTGAAATAGAATATAATAATAATTATTTTGGCTATGATGAAATAGATAAAGATGAAAGATTCATGCTAAACCATTTAGCAAATACAACATGGTTATTATCTAATGAAAAAATAGAACAGAAGGTAGAAGAAATTAAACCAGATTCTAATCTTATAAAATTAGCACAAAGAAAAGGTAAATTACCACCAGTATCTTATAAGATTTTAGATATAAATATCTTTAAAAGTAAATCAAAGAAAGGCGGATATAAATTTCCTAATAGACAGAAACCCGGACAACATACAAGAAGAGGTCATCTAAGAATTTATAAATCGGGTAAAAAAGTTTATATCAAACCACAGATAATAAATTTAGGTTCAGAAAGGAAAATCTATAAAGATTATAGAATAAAGAATTAGATAAGCTATAATTATTTAGGGTGGCACACTTATTTTGTTTCTCCACAAACAAAACATATATCATCATATCCCTCCAGTGCCACCTTTTATTATTGTATTATTTAAAAAAATACAATATAATCTAACAAATGGCTTTATTCGACAATTTAAAAAAATTACAAGAACAAACTAAACCAAATATGAATGAAATAGCATCTGCTGATGTTGGGATGTATGGATTAAAAGGCGATATTGTCCCATATAATCCTGATACATTAATTGGTCGCAGAGGGTTATATATGTATGACCAAATGCGAGTTGATGACCAAGTAAAAGCATGTTTAACATTAAAAAAATTTGCAACAGTTGCTCCAAGTTTTCAAATAATACCAGCAAGTGATGATGAACAAGATATAGAAGTTGCAGAATTTATAGAATATTGTTTTAACAAAATGCAAGGAAATATTGTAGATAATGTTTTAGAAATATTAACTGCATTAGATTATGGCTTTTCTGTATCAGAAATAAATTACAAAACAATTGAAAGTGGGCAATTTAACGGAAAGATTGGTTTAAAAAATATAAAAACAAAAAAACCACATTATTATAAATTTGCTGTTGATGAATATACTAATTTATTAAAAGATGGAGTTGTTTATCAAGAAAGTGGTGAAGATAAAAGATATCCAATAAATAAATTTCTGATATTTAGTTATCAAAAAGAATTTGGCAATCATTATGGCACATCGGACCTAAGACCAGCATATAGGGGTTACTGGTCGAAAGATGTGCTTATAAAAATGTGGAATATATATTTGGAAAGATTTGCTAACCCAACAGTACTTGGAAAATATAAAACAAATGACCCAAGTGCAAGGCAGAATCTAAGAAATATATTAGATAACTTAACTGCTAAAACTTCTATCACACACAGAATGGAAGAATTTGATATACAACTTTTAGAATCAGGCAGAAGTGCAACAGATGATTTTGAAAGAGCTTTAAATTTTTATAACAAATCTATAGCAAGAAGTATATTGATTCCAGATAGATTAATGGCAGATGGTGATACTGGTGCATATGCACAAGCAAAAATACATTTTGATGTATTCTTATGGGTTATACAAAAATTAAGACAAGACATAGAACATACAGTTATGGGTGAGCAATTAATAAGAAGATTGGTTGCTTATAATTATTCCAATGTAGAAGAATTACCACATTTTAAATTTAACCCAATGACTGATGACCAAAAATTACAATTGAATACATTATTTATTGATGCAGTACAAAAGGGTGTTATAAACCCAACAATGGAAGATGAAAACATATTAAGAAAAAATTTAAATTTCCCAGAAAGAGATATTAAACCAGATGAACCAGAAACAGAAATAGAAGAAACTCCAGATGAAGAAGAAATAGAACAAATTACAGAAAATAGTTATGCAGAAATAGATTTAAGACCGAATGAAGGCATGAAAGCAGAAGCAGAAAAAGGATTAAAATGGAGAGCTGAATTTGGTAGAGGTGGAACAATAATTGGAGTTACAAGAGCTAATCAATTAAAGAATAGAGAAAATTTATCACCAACAACTGTAAGAAGAATGAATAGTTATTTTGCACGACATGAAGTAGATAAACAAGCAGAAGGTTTTAGACCCGGTGAAAAAGGTTTTCCAAGTAATGGAAGAATAGCATGGGCATTATGGGGTGGCGATGCTGGACAAAGATGGGCAAAAATGAAATCTGCTCAATTAGAAAAGCAAGATAATAATGCTTTGACTTATAACAGAGATAAAGCCCTTCAAAATAAAGTAGATAAGCATAATGAAGAATATGGCAATACAAAAACAAAGAGAGTTACACTTCGTAAATTAAAAGTAGTTTATGATAGAGGAGTTGGAGCCTTCAGAACAAATCCCGGAAGTGTAAGACCGGGTGTGGGTTCAAGTGAACAATGGGCAATGGCTAGAGTAAATAGCTTTTTAGCTGCCCTTAGAACAGGAAGATTCAGAAGTGGAAGACATGATACTGATTTATTTCCAGAAGGACATCCATTATCATCTAAAAAAAAAGATAATTCACAATTAAATAAAGAAATTGTATATTGTCATGGTCATAAACATTATAAAACAAAAGCAGAAAAAAGAGTTGATTATGCAAAGATAGATGACCAATTAAATAAAGCCGAGAATGAATTTTTATTAAATACCCAAGCAGTTATGACCAAGCAAATGGAAGGGGTAAAAAAATATATAGAAAATAAAATGAATCAAGGCAAATTAGATTTTAATGCAGTTGATAATTTAGAAATTAAAAATAAAAATGATTTGATAAATGCCTTCAAAGATGGATATCAAATGGCTTACGACTTAGGTGCAGAACAATCAAGGAAAGAATTACCAAGAAAATTATCAACGACAAAAATAGGGCAAGGGTTAGTTGCCAAAGGTTTTCTACGATTTTTGCAATCCAAGTCACGATTAGATGTTAAAAGAATTTTAGCACAAGTAAATAGCAATGTTACAACTGTTATGTTAAATGCAATATCAACAGGGCAAGGAGTTCCTGCAACAATGTTAGCAGTTGAAGAAGCATTTTCACCATATGTTGCAGATGGAAGCACAATTAAACCAAATGGAACAGTTCAAGCTCCATATAGATTAGAAGCAATAACTAGAACAGCAACACTTGGTTCTTATAATTATGGTAGAAGAAGTATTGGTGAAGACCCAGATGTAAAAGATTTTGTGGTTGGATATCAATTATCTGCTGTATTAGATGAAAGAACATCCGATATTTGCGAATTAGTTGCAGAATTAGAACCAACTATTAAAGCTGAAGATGAAGCAACTTTAAATGAATTAACACCACCATTACATTTTAATTGTAGAACCCTATTAGTATTTCTTACAAAAGATGACCAACCAATTCAATGGAGTACAGAAGGCGATTTATCCGAGATAGTTGCAATGGCGAGTATGACTGAATGACAGCTATTAATTCTATACAGAATTTAGACCAAGCAAAAGCATTTATAAAATCTATGAATATAAATGAGCTGAGATGTTTGCATTGTGGCAAACTATTAGCTAAAATAAACACAAAAGGTATTTTGGCTTGTGAAATAAAATGTCCAAGATGCCGTAAAATAAATGAGGTGTAAAAATGCCGGGACAACACGGAAACAATAAAGAAAAAGAAATGGAACATTATCCAGACCACGAAGAAAAGGATAATGAACATAAAGAAAAATATGCTAAAGATGATTTATATACATCTAAAGAAGAAGCAGAGAAAAATGCTCCTAGAATGGGATTAGAAGGTAGCCATACTCATGTTCATTTAATTGATGGGAAAGAAACCATTTTTTATATGCCGGGTGCATCTCATGATGAATATTTAAAAGCAAAAGAAGAAATGGAAAAAGATAATAAAGATGAAGATGATAAAGACATGATGGACAAAGAAAAAGAAAAAGAAATGGAAGACAAAGAAAAAGAAAAAGAAATGCAAGATAAAGACAAAGAAGAGAAAATGGAAGAAGAAGATAAAGAAGAGAAAATGGAAGATGAGGAAAAGGAAAAGAAAAATTCACAAGGCGAAGATTGCGATTGTGAAGAAGAACTAGAAGTTTGTGATGATACTTGCAATGATGTTAAAAATCATGAATTAGAACAAACATTTAACATAAATGGTGTAGAAATTTTTTCTACTGGTGTTTGGAATGGTGATAAATACACTAAAAAAGATTTAGAAGGCATGATTACTAATTTTGATAAAACTGGTTTTGAACCACCTTTAAAATTAGGACATAATGAAGAACAACCAGAAATGAAAGATGGAGAACCTGCATTAGGATATGTTGATAAAATTTATATGAATGGAAATAAACTCTTAGCAGACTTCAAAGAGCTACCTAAAAAAGTTTATGAAGCTATGAAAAGAGGAAATTATAAAAGAGTAAGTTCCGAAATTTATTGGAATTACAAAAACAATGGTTCTGTACTTGATAGAGTACTGAAAGCCGTTGCCTTACTTGGTTCAGAAATCCCTGCAGTTACTAACCTTGAAGCAATTGAAGGTTTATATAGTAAAGATACTGGAACTGGCGAAGTAAAAAAACACTATACTGGAAAGGAGAGTGAGCTTATGGAAACTGATATCACAAAAGAATATCAAGAGCTTCAAAGTCGCAATAAAGCACTTGAAGAACAATGCCAAAAAGCTAATGCTGAATTAGAAGAAATGAAAAGCAAACAAAAAGATGCAAGAATTTCTAAATTTGTTTCATCACAGAAAGAAGCAGGAAGAATCTTACCTTCTTTTGAAAATGAAATAACAGCATTATTAAGTTCTGCTACCGAAGAAAAAGTCTACTCTTATACTAAAGAAGAAAATAAGGTTGAACTTTCACAAATCGATTTAGTAGAAAAAATAGTATCATCTCTACCAGAATTAATTAACTTTGCAGAAGTAAGTGTAGATGGCGAGTATATCGTTGATAGACAACCTTACACAAATGCTGGTGATGAAGTCGCAAGAAGAATGGAACTTTATCAACAGAAAGGTAAAGCTAAAAGCCCTTCAGAAGCAATGGAATTAGTTCTTAAAGAAGATGAACAATTAAAAACAGATTATTATAATCAACAATAAAAACAGGAGATAGGAAACAATGTCACAAAAAACATATATATCAATGGTCGCTAGAGAAGATTTATCAGATGCCCAATATAAAATTTTAAATGTTCATGATGCAAACGGAGTTAAACTAAGAGTTGCCGCAGGAACAGGTGTATTAGGAGTTCTAGATAACAAACCAAAATCTGGCGAAAATGCTACTGTCGTTGTTGCTGGATTAACAAGATGCTTTGCAGGTGCTACAATTACTGCTGGTAGTTTCATAACTGTTACTGCAAGTGGTACTGCAACTGCTGTTGCTTCTGGACAATATATGCTAGGTAAAGCAATCACAGGTTGTGCATCTGGTAGTAACTTCCAATTGTTAATTCAACATAATGGTTTTAGAGGATAATAAAAATTAAAGGAGATTTAATATGCCAATAACAGCAAGAGATGTCCATATTGATAGACCGTTATCCAATTTAGTAGTTGGATTCGAACCTCAAGGGACAATAGTACAAAACTTTTTACCAATCGTTAATGTTAATAAACAAAGCGATTTGTATTTCAAATATGAAAAAGGCGATTTCTTTAGAATTCCAAGTTCTACTGAAAGAGCACCAAAGACTAAAGGAAGAACAACACATTTTAATGTAAGTTCAGAATCATATTATGCAACTAACTATGCTTTAGTTGATGAAATGGATTTTGAAACTTTAGTTAACCAAGATGACCCATTAAAACTAAAAGAGAAAGGAGCAAGAAATCTTGTTAACCTTTTAATGTTAGATATGGAAAATAGAATTGCTTCACAAACAAGAAGTGTTTCTAATATGGGTTCTGGTTCAACAGTTGCATCAAAATGGAGTTCATCCACAGCAGGAACATCCGACCCATTTGGAGATATTGCATTAGCTAAAAATACAATCAGAAGTCAAACTGGTTATGATGCTAATACAATGATTATCGGTAGAGAAGCATATAATGCTTTAGTTCGCCATGCAGATATTTTAGATAGAATCAAATATGTGCAAAGAGGTGTTGTAACAGCAGATTTACTTGCATCTTTATTTGATATACCAAATGTTTATGTTGGTAATTCAATCATAAATACAGGCGAAGAAAATCTAGCAGATAGTTTCTCAGATGTATGGGGTGATGACACAATTATTGCACACTTTGCACAACCAGAAACAGATGGTAAAAACCCTTCACTTATGTATGGTTTTAGATGGACTAACCCATTATTCGGTTCACCAATGGCAGTCGAAAGTTGGGATGACCCAGACCACAGAAACTTTACAAACTTGAGAGTTCAATATTATCAAGATGAAAAAATCACTGCAAAAGATTTAGGATATGTCCTTAAAGACTGTGCTTAAACCAATGCAAAATCAAAGTGGGGTTATTAAGTTAACCCCCTTTGTAACTGATGTAGTATCAGCATCACTTAAAAAATATAAAACTGATAAAGCTAAACAGAAAAAGAATTGTCATTTTACTAAATATGTATTATATTATTGATGTAAAGAGATTCTAAAATTGTTTAGATAACGAAGAAAGCTAAGAGATTAGCACTACTCTTTACTGATTACCATGAGTAACATAGAAAGGTGGCGACCAACGCAATATCCAGATTATTTAGTATCCGATAAAGGTAGAGTAAAATCCTTAAAACTTTATAAAGGACAACATTTTAGAATATTGGCACAGAACCCAGATAAAAATGGTTATATGTCAGTTACTTTATATCCAAATAAAAAATATATAAAAGCAAAAGTACATAGATTGGTTGCAGAAGCATTTGTGCGAGGAAGAACCAAAGAAAAAAAATATGCTTGTCATAAAGATGGTAATAATCAAAATAATCATTGGACAAATCTAAAATGGGCAACACCAAGTGAAAATGTTTTAGATATGAAAAAACATGGAACAAATAAACAATGGTGGACATCAGAAAAAAATGTTGCAAGAAAATTAAAATTACAATCTATAAGAAGAATAAAAAGAATTTTAAAAGAAGATACATCATGGGGTGTGCAATCTCGTTTGGCGAGAGAATATAATGTTGCTCCTAAAACAATAAATGATATAAAGAGAGGTAAAAATTGGAAAAACATAAGTTAGATATAACTATATTTTGTGCTGGTATGGAAGTGAATCCAGAAACTTTAAAAGAAAAATCATTGGGTGGAAGTGAAACTGCTGGAATATCAATGGCACATGAATTAGCAAAATTAGGACATCATGTCTTATTATTCTGTAATACAAAAGAAACTAAAAAATATAAAGGTGTGCAATATCTGCCTATGCAAGATTTTCAAGCATATGCAACTTCATGTCCACATGATGTATTAATTGGGCAAAGAATACCAGAAGTATTTAGAGCTAAATTACAATCAAAAATAAATATATTATGGCAACATGATGTGGCTTTAAAACAACAAAGGAAAGAATTTCATGGCTCATTATGGAATCTTGATAAAATATTTTGTTTAAGCGATTGGCAAATACAACAATATAAAGATATTTATCAAATAGATTGTGATGATTTATTTTATAAAACTAGAAATGGTATTAACTTAATACCACAACCAGATAATTCTAAAAGACAAGCAAAAAGACTTGTTTATACAAATAGACCAGAAAGAGGAATGGACAATTTATTATTTCATATAATGCCAAAATTATGGGAGAAAGACCCAGAAATAGAATTATGTTTAGCAGGTTATGATAATACACATCCTAATATGGAACAATTTTATAATTCATGTTTTGCTAAGATTGCAGAATATCAACAGCAAGGTCGTAAGATTGCACATTTAGGGGCATTAAATAAAAATGAATTATATGAATTATATAAAACTGCAACATTATATGTTTACCCAACTGCATTTCACGAAACAAGTTGTATAACTGCTATGGAATCACAGATGTGTGGAATACCCATGATTACTTCACATATTGGTGCATTACCAGAAACTTTATGTAATGAAGGCAATATTTTAATTTATGGCGATTATAAAAATGAACCAGAATATAATGATGTTTTTGTTGAACAGACATTAAATTTATTAAATGACCCAGAAAGAATAAAAGAAATGCAAAAAAAGGGTTTTGAAAAAGCAAAGCAATATCGTTGGGATGAAATGGCAAAAGATTGGGAAAATCTATTTATGAAAATCTTTCATGAAAAAACTATGAATAAAAACAGATTATGTAGACATCTATTAGAAAGAGAAGATATAATGGCTTTAAAACAGGTTGCTAGAGCAGATTTAAATGGGTATACAGAGGTTTTAAAAAATTATTCATATATTGAATCAAAACATGATTATAGAGCCAAATATATCGAATTAGGACAAGAATATGCAGAAGTGGAACAAAATATAGAATTAAGAAATTATGCAAGAACAAATCTAGCATTAGAAGATTTTAAAACACTAAATAAAAAAGATAAGCCAAGAATATTAGATTTTGCAAGTGGCATATGTAATGAATCAATTCAATTAGCTAATTTATTTGATGCTGAAGTAGATTCTGTAAATATATCAGATGCAGAAACAGAATTAGGAGAAAAGATGATTGAAAAATATCTTAAAAGGGGTGAAGTCAATCAAATAATAGGGCATGATGTTGACTGTTTAAATGGGCATTATGATATGGCATTTTTTGGCGAAATATTAGA
>TARA_R100000654_G_scaffold38254_1_pt1 | contig 23510 bp, 7 predicted proteins | sample TARA_R100000654 | Tara Oceans TARA_R100000654 (sample SAMEA2622473) | marine metagenome | biome: marine biome (ENVO:00000447); feature: surface water layer (ENVO:00002042); material: "saline water (ENVO:00002010), including plankton (ENVO:xxxxxxxx)" | depth 5 m
TTACCTTTACCACTACCAGCTCCACCAGCTAAGAATATAACTTTACGTTTTGGTTTAGGTGTACCTTCAGGATTAGGCATTGTTACTCTAACACCTGACTTAGTAAAACCTAATGTGTCATCAAAATCAAATGTTGACATACCTTTTGTCTTACCAGTCTTGCTCTGCATTATTCTATTGCTAATAGCTTGAGTTAAGTTGTTAGTTGTTTTTATATCAGAAGAAGTTTTAGACCTCATTATACCACCACTAGCGTTTACATTATATTTAACATCTAGCGTAACACCGTTAATGTCTTCAATAGTAGAAGGGTCTATACCTCCGTTTATAGCCTCAACAATAGTATTAAAATATCTTTCCCACCAATTACCATCAATAACGCTCCAATTATCAGGCATTACTTTCTGCAAACTATAACCAGCCTCTGTTATAGCAAGACGAAGTTTATCGTCCATAGATTTATCAAGGGCTATTAATTTAAAGTTCTGTATTAAAAAGTTATAAGCCGCTTCAAAGTTTATATCCTCACCAAGTGCCGCATTTAATAAATACAAATAAGCTTTTGTTGCCGGCATAGCATGCTCGTACTCTACTCTTTTACCTTTTATATTTGTAGAAAACCCTTCTATTTGAGCGCCAAGCTTATGCCAGTGCTGGGTATCATTACCAACAAAAGATAAAAACATAGATATACCAGTTGCATTATTTCTATTACTTTTTACTATATTAAGTATACGCATCCACATCTGCTTGTGAATTTTACCAACTTGATCATTAAAATATTCTATTTGTTTTTTACTTTCTCTAGCTTTTTTAGGGCTGTATACTTTTATTGTTTTCTTTTTGCCGTTTGGTAATGTTATTCTTTTGTTAACAGTAAAAAAGCTATCATAAGAACCTCTAAGTGAAAACATTTTACCCATATCCACACCTTTAAACGGCTTGCCCCAAAAATTTTTGTTATCTTTATTGTTCTCGTACAGTTCTTGTATTTGAAGGCGGAACTCTTTCCAAGCTTCACTGCTAGAACTTAGTCCTAAATTTTGTGAGCTAGATGTAAATATAGATGCATTCGTTTTTGTAGTATTGTATTTTATAGAATAAGGGTGTGTTTGTTGTAAGTCATTTTTCGCGGTTGTATTAAAGAAAAATTCTATAGGAAACGCTTTAAAAAATCCTATTTTTATAAGCTCGTCTATCCAAGGTTTTACGTCTTCTACCTTCTTTATTCTCAGCATTGGTCGTAAATTCTTACCTTTTAATAAAGCATCATTTTTAACTAAGTCTAATTCGAAAGGAGCTAGTACGTTATTACCTTGTTTGCTTTCTACTAAAGATTCTGTATTATCAACTTGCTCAAAAGATTCATTAGCACTCTTAGCAAATAGTATTCTAGACTTACCACTAGCAACATCTTCAATTGTTTTCTTATCAACACCTTTTCTAGCAGCATCTAATCTTAACTCTTGATTAGCAGCAGCGGTAGCTAATTGAATAGCAAACTCTCTTATAGCACCATCATATCTTGTTCCACTTTGAAAAGAACCATCTTGATTAATACCGAATATATCTAATATATCTTGATTAGGAACTTGATCCATTTTAGCATATAAAGCTTTTTGACCACCTGTTCTTTTAGCAAATATTTTTTGACCACCAACAGTTTGTTTTCCAGCTGTGGAAGCTCTATCAGCTATCTTTTCATAAAACTGTCCAAACTTAGTTCTTACTATCTCTGTCGATGTAGCATTTTGGTCTTGCGCTTCTGGTAGCAAATCAATTAAATTATTATTCTTAGCTAACTCTACTATTTTATTTCTAGCATTAGTTCTTTGTTCGTTATTTAAATCAGATTTTTTAACTAGCTTTTGTGTAGGTATACCAAAGGCGTTACCAACATCTGCTAATACACCGTTTAGTTTTCCTTTTATAACTTCTTGCTTTATTTCTTTATACGATATAGCGCTACCGTCTTTTTTCTTTAATTTTATATTAGCCTTTTTAATAGCAGATTCTATATTAGCTATTACATTATCTGGTAAATTAAGTATTTGATCTCTAACTAATATCTTATTATCTTGCTCTTCTTGTAATATACTATTAGTACTACCTGTAGAGTTGTCAGTAAATTGATAGCCAGCTTCTTCAAGTGCCGCTTGTGATTGAGTTACTAAACCTGTTTTTTGTAAAGCTCTATTTAATACTTGTCCATATTTTATAGGCAAACCTTTTGGCATTTGAACATAAGCACCAAATGGAACGCCTGTGCTAGGGTTCCATCTTTGTGTTAGTAATACTAGCTCTACATAAAACTCTTGCTGTAAATCTTCTAATGTAGCTGCCACAAAATCAGTTCCTTTTAAAGCAGCCTTACCTTTAGCGTAAGCTTGAGCAGCATATTTATTAGCAGCAGCCATGTTTGCTACAAATAGTTTATCACGCATCCTTTGTGTTACAGCGTCTTTTAGTTTATCATTAGGTATATTATTCTTCTTAGCATTATTTAAAATCTCTTGATAAACTTGCTCGTTAACTTCAACTGGATCTATCTCAGTTCCAGTAGACCACCCACCTGTTTTAGATTTTTTAACATTATTAGTAGGATTGTCTGTAAAAGCTTTCAATATCATTTCAATAGTCTTGTCGTCTACGTCAACACCTGCTTGTATAAATTTAAAAGTAAGATCTTCTTTGAACTTTTTCTCAAAAGCTTCTTTTTGTTCTTTTTGAAACTTCTTTACTTTATTAGAAAGCTCTATCATTTGATCACCAGCTTTTATTTTATTTTCTAAAGCCTTCATTAAACTAGCTGACAAATCACCACGCTGCATACTATCATTAAAGTCTTTTATAAAATCATAAACATCTTTACCAGTATTTAACGTTATATCAACACCTATGCTTCTAAACAAATGCTTTATAATAGTACCTATCTTTTGCATTAAAGATTCTTTATAAGCAAGTTCCCCACTAGCTATAGCGTCTAAGAACAAGGCCATAGCTTCTTCAGACTGAGTGGCCGCGTCTTCATTTATATAGTTTTCAAGTCTTTGTCTAAATTGACTATCTCTAATACCTTTGGGATCAATAGACATTAAGTAACTTTTAAACGATTCACCTAATGCTATTTTTAATTCAGGTGTATTAGATAACGCTTGACTTAAGTACCAATGAAAAAATTCATGAGCCGCGACATTTTCTCCACGATTTTTAAAAGAAGCGCTCATGTTTATTATTATGTGGCTCTTCTCTCCTTTACCTAACATGTCTGCTGGTATAAAATAACCATGCGTTGTTTGTAGTTCTTTAAATATATCTTCTATACTCTGTCCTTCATCTATTGTTTTGCCATCTTTATCTTTCTTAACGCCGATGTTTGTAACTTCATTACCTTGCATGTCAAAGAACTTTCCGTTTTCTTCAGTTAACCCAAATAACTCTAACAAGCTTTGCCTAGTTTCTTTATCTCCTTTTTCTTCTGTAATCTGTATTTTACCAGTAAGCCCCTGCTTTTCTATAATAGCTTTTACTTTTTTAACCTGCTCGTTGTAAGCTCTTTTACTTTTTCTTTCTAATATTTTTTTCTCAATATTACCTATAAGTTTCTTTTTCTCAACTTCTAATTCTCGCTTTCTTTTTAATTCAGCTTCTGTTAGTTTACCTCTTTTGCTATTTAATTTAGTTAACTCATCATTAATAGAAAGTAATTCTGATCTTTGCTCTTCGTTAAGACCACCATCTTTTTCGTCTACAGATAATATATCTATTTCATTAGCTACTATAGTTTTGCCAGTAGTTAACTTATTAGTGCCATCAGCCTCAATAGTATGTCTTAATTCTATACCACCAGTTAACTCTATTTTTCTAGATTCTAATTCTTTTTTCTCAAGAGTTTCAGCTTCAGTTAAAAACCTTTTTCTATTAAGTTCATCTAGCCTATTATTTATAGTTAATAACTCTCCCTTTTGATTTTCATTTAACTTACCACCATCTTCTAGTATATCTATCTCAGCCATTGATGATTCAGCTAAACGATACGTTTCAAGTAAAGTTCTATATTCATCGGCGGCCGCATAGTCGTTATATGTTTTTAAGTGTATTTGATTATTAGGATTATTAAAAAATCCATCGCTTTCTAATCTTTTTAAATATCTATCAAGAGCTTTTTTTGAATTAAACCTTAATGCTGTTTTTTTATTAAGACTAACCTCATAGTATTTACCTTGAGCCCCAGTTACTTTACTAACAGCCAAACCAGTACCGCTAAAAGCAAACGCCATACTACCAATACCTATCCACATTTCTTGCTGAGAATCCCAGTCCATGCCAATTGCATTACCATTTATATCATATTCAAGAAAACCCGCTAGCAATGGAGTGCCGTGTCCTTCCATTAAGTTTTGCCAAGGTATATTAATATATTCTTCACCTAATTCCCCAAACACACCGTGCCAACCAGCGTTTTTGCCCATCCACTCTGTAACTTCTGCTGTAGTTGTAAAACCTTTTTCTCTCATAAAATGAGCTAGCGTAAGCCTTTTATATACATCGCTATCAAAAATTACATCACCATATCTAGTGCCACCTTTCTTAACTATACCTGGTATATTAAGCATACTTCTTCCCATACCAGGTAATAAAAACCCTATAGATTCAGTCATGTATTCACCAAATGTCATACCATATGATCTAGAAAAAGCCTCAGTAAATGCTTCGCCTTTTTTAAGACCTAACTCAATACCTTGTGGATCAGAGGCGGTAATAGCATCTATGCCTTGTATTAATCCATCTTGATCAGTACTTAATGTCCAAATCACCTCGTCTGTCATTCTACCTACAGTATTGTTTATAGTATGGCCCAACCCACCCGTGCTAGCCCTAGCGTTAACACCCATAACAAAGGCTGTGAAATCAATAGCCTTATCAGTCATTTTATATCCGGTAGACAACTTCATACCATTGCTTAAAACTAGTTTACCAGTTTTATCTACAGTTATATTAGCAAGCTTTGCTGTTACGCTTTTCTTTATACTAGTCTTAATACCAGTTGATACCATTTTACCTACACCACCGGTTCCAATAAACTCTAGAACAAATGGTACAGATTTTTTAGCTATTCTACCACCATTGTACCAAGAAGATAGTTCACTAACTTGCTGATCTACCTGCTGTTTCATTCCGTATATTGTTAGTATTTGATCTTCTAACTCTGTTCTTTCGCTAGGATCTTTATCAACTATTTGTTTTATTTTATCTTTTCTTTTAGCCTCTGGTACCCAACCAAAAAATGGCATCCACTCATGACCTGGACCGCTAGTAAAACCGTTCCAAAATCTTCCTAGTCTACTATCACCTAAGTCCGATAAAGAAGTTGGAGCTTCTAATATGCCAATAGACATTTCTTTTATTAATTTTTTTTGACTTATAAAGCTATCATTGTTGCCGGTTCCTCTAACCCATCTTCTGCCTAACAATTCTGTAGCTATCTCTAAATTTTTACTTGGATCAAAACCACCTTCTATTTCATGCCATTTACCAGATTTACTAGTTACCATTCTATAGTATCTACCACCATCTTGAACAACTTGTTTTGCCCAGGCTGTAGAAGTTTCAGTAACACCGTATTTTTCAGCGGCATATTCATATTGCTTGATTGGATCGTTTGGGTATTTGTTTCTTTCTTTTTTCCAAAAGTCTGAGTCGGAATATAAGTAATACATAATATTACTTTCGTATATAACAGTAGGTTGATTACTAGTTCCATCTGCATAAAGTTGGCCCGTGTTGTACTTATTACCTTTATCTTTAGGATAATAAACTGTAACACCTTTCATCTGTTCGTTTCCAAACCTGTCTTCGTAAACACGGTTATAACCAAACTCAGCGTCTAAATTCATTTCTTGAGCTTGTAGTTTAATCCAAAAATCATTATTCTGTATGTGCTCATCATGTCGCGTAGCCATGACGGCTAGCTTATCGTAAAAATAATCGTAGTATTCTTCTATATATCTTGCTCTAATTTGAGGGTCCGCAAACTTGTCAGGGTTTTCTCTTTCAGCTTGTTTTAACGCCCCTTTTAAATAGTATTCTAACATTAAAAATCTATCTTGCATTTGCAAGTTATCCATTCTCGCGAACCCAGCTTTGTCAAGTTGATTAGCTATTTCTTCTAATTTACTAATCTCCCACAAACTATAACCTTGATTATTATTTTTAAGAAATTCTTGCCACAATTTTTCTGATTCTAATTCTAACTCTTTTTGCAAAGTAGCTTGTCGCTCTATTATATAAGGATTATTTTCTAAAGATTTAGTTATATTATTATTATACTCAGTAAATATATCAGCGTGTAAACCCTCAAATAATTCGCTTAATTCTTTGTTGTATTCTTTTTGTAATTTTTTTATACTAGCTTCAGTAGGATAACCATCAGCATCGGTTGGTAACGTTAAAACTAAACCCGAATAAACAGCGTGCAACTCTTCTGCTTGCTCTTTAAATTTATTTGTTATTTCTTGAGTTGTTATAGTACCATCTTCTAATTTAATTACTTCGCCAAATTCTGGTTTTAATTGCTCAAGTATTTGTGGCGTTATTTCTTTTACTATATTATTTACTTTTTCTATATACTCTGGCTCACTATAGTAGTTATTAATATACTCATCTATAATAGGCGTTACTTGCTCTTCATATATTTTCGCGTTTTCATTATAAAGTTTAGTATTTATTTCTATATATTCGTCTGCGCTAATTCTAAAAGTTTCAGAATTATAACGCTCTTCATCAATATCTCGATCCATTATATACGAAGAATTAAAATAAGTATAATTATTCATTCTTTCTAACTCGTAGCTTATTTGACCAGTATTTAAACCTTCTTTCCAATTACCAACAGAAAGAGATTTTTGTACTTTTTCATTTTGCTGAATAATAAAAGAAATATTACTATAGTCGTCGCCAGCAACAACTCCTTTTCCTGTATAAATATCTTTAGGGTAAACGATTCCTCCATGCACACGAAAATTTCCGTTACCTAAAATTTCACCGCTACCACTTTTTTTATAATATATGTCACTAGTAAACCACTTGTCATTTGGATGGTGATTAGCTTCATCTTTATTTTTCCAATATTCATAAAAGCCTGATTGAGCGTGACTTTTAACCCAATGATAAGTATCTGTGGCTCCGTTATAAAAAATAACCGCTTTGTCTTTTTTTCCGATGCTTTCAACTAACTCTGATTCTGTTTCATCAAGCTCTTTATAATTGTTAACAATTGAATCCCAATTATCACCAATTTGTTGCAACTTGTTTGGGCCTTTTTCTAACTCTTCATAATATTTAGATATTTTATTATTACGCTCCCTGTTAAACTGTTGCCTTCTATTATACTCTGTTTCTTCAGCTTTTGTCACTACACCGTCTTTGTTTATATCATAAATAGACATGTGATTAATTGAATATGGTCCTTCGTACCCATAGTCAATTGTTTTACCTTTAATTATATTTTTATTATTAATAGATCTATTTCGCATAAATCTATCGTATTCTTCTTCAGATTTAAATTTGTACTCACCTAAATTTATATTATTAAAATCTATTAACTGTTTGTCTTCGTTATACAAATTGTTAAGATCTTCATTTGTATCAGCAAATAAATCTTTTTCATACTTTCCATATTTATCAATTGGCAAGTCATTATTTTTATATTGCTCAAAAATTAAACTATCTTTTATAAGTATATCTTTTTCTAATTCTCTATAATTTGAAAATAAATCTTTTTGTAAAGCGTTTATATTATTTGTTTTTACAGAATCTATATCTAAATTATTTACTAAAGAACCAAACCCTCCAATTCCAAATTTATTATCTACTGTGTTCGATAGTAATTCCGAAGAAGATTTTACCAAATCTAATTCCGTATTCCCTTCTATTTTTTGCTGATCTTCTTGAGACAGATCCGTCTCTTGAGTTTGGGGTTGTTCCACCCCTATATCCTTTCCCGGCTCTTGTGTTTTTAATGAGCTAACCCACTCTTCTATTTTAACTAAATCATCTTCAGTTAGTTCTGATTTAGGAGTGGACATGAAAGATTTTGTAGTTGGATTTTCTGTTACTAGTACAGGATTGTATTGCCCATACTTTTCAAAGAAAGCGTCCTCCTTACCAGGAGCAACGTTTCTATATTTTACCACACCATCCATGGTGAATTTATATCTTTTATTCATACTGTATCGTTAGTTACCCGTTATTAATATTTGTTTGCTATTAAGCAAACTCGTTCTCGTCATCTTTTACTTGACGTTTTGTTTTACTTACATTACCAACTTTGGCGTTGTAATTGTTTTCTGCATACTGTGTATAGTATTCTGCTAAAGTTTCTTTTAGTAATTTTTGGTTTTTCATTATACCTTGAACTATTAGAACAGCGTCTCTACCTGTTATAGGCGTCTTAGGTGTTGGGTCTTGAGATTTAGCTTGTTGAGTTGTTATACCTAAATCTTCATAATTACCTTTTACTAAAGCCTCAGTTAAATCTTGTTTCCAAGATGTTGCTCCCCAATGCTTATGTGTAGCAAGTGAACTTAAGTTAGCGCTTTCAGAATTTAAAACATTATTCATAAAGTTCATTTTTACCGCCTCTCTATTAAAAGACTTTCTTTCATCACCAGCAACAAATGCGTCGGCGTTAGAAACTTCTTTTTCTATTATAGTTCTTATTTTATTTTGACTATCTCTATCTATCTTATGTTTGTCTACCAGCTTTTTAATATCTTTCATAGTCATATACTTACCATCTCCAGTAACTTTACTAGATTTTTTCTTTGTATCTTGACCGCTAGCGCTAGGCTGTTCTTGTTGTTTTCTAAATGGAGAAACCATTTTCATAGGTGACAACATTTTATTAGGTGAGTTAGCTAAGTCTAGCTCATCTTGAGTCATAAATTTTTCTTTCTCTGGGCTAGTTATATAGTCATCACCTTTACCACCTGGCATTAATATTCCTCTAAGTGGGTTATCACCTTCCTCTTCCATAGTTGTTAAATCATCTGTTGTTTCAGGATTTTTACCAATAAGTTGCTCTTGATACCAAGCTTCAGATTTAGCTTCATATTTTTTAAAACCGTCTGGTGTATTAGGATACTTATGATATTTGCTGTATTTCCACTTTCCATCCTCAGATACTCTAAATACGGCAGGGTCGTTCCAAGCTTCTCTATATGTAGCTAACCTGTGGTCACCATCTTTGTCTAAATATTTAGGATTACCGTCTTCGTCATATAAAAAAACTTCATCAGCATTATTTTGAATAGCAAAGTCTACTCTATATATTATATCACCATTTTCATCTGTCTCTTTATTTTCTTCGTCGCAGCATTTTTCTACGCAATCTTTTACATTTTGTGGTAAATCTTCGCAGTCATCAACACATGTCTCACAAACTTCATCTTTATCTTTTTTGTCTTCTATTATCTTATCACCCTCTTCTTCTAAATCTTTTTCAGCTTGCACCCTACCTCTTTTGTTTAGATATACATAGCCAGCTCTTTTCTTTTGAAGTCTTCTAACAAGTTCTTGATACTCTTTATCGCTCAGTCCTTTGCCTTGGGCTTCTAACTCAGCCTCCATTAACTCATTAAACTTTTTATTTCTTTTTTGTACTAAATCACCTATACCCTCAGCTAAATAAGCACCAACTTTAGTTGCGCCTTCCGCTGCCGCTAATCTACCGGTATTCTTTGCTTGAGCTACGTCTTTTGCTCCTTGTATTAATTGTGAATCTGCCATACTATATTATTTATTATTCTTCGTAATTTGGATTTAAAGCGCCCGTGTTTAAATATTTTTGTGTATTAGGAACTCCACCAGTACTCCCGCTTGCGCTGGCCCCTGATTCTCCAAATATACCACCAGGTTGAACTGAGTCCCCACCAAATCCAGCAAACATTTGAGCGGCACCTGTTAAACCACTTGTTATAGCATCTACCTTAGCCTGCTTAGCAGCGCCCTCTTGTTGTGCTGCGGCAGCGGTTCTTTGTTGAGCCATGCCTAATAAAGTACTAGTTTGTTCTCTTTTTAAATCCCTAGACATTATTTCACCTTGTCTTTCTTGTAATTGTATTTGCCCAGCCATTTGCTGTCTAGCCATTTGATTAGCTCTCTCTTGTTGACCTATACTAGCTGCTTGTTTTTGAGCAGCTATTTGGCCTTGTTGAGCTAGTGATTGAGCTAGATTAGCTATACCACTACCTCCAGCAGCTCCAGCTAAATTAGTCATTATGTTAGCTTGTGTTTGTTGAAATGATTGTCTTTCAAAGTCTGCTTGTTTTTGGTCAATGGTTAAATCTTCCATTGTGTTTTCTAAATTAAGATATGGGTTGCTAGTATCAAGATTTTTATATATATCCTCCATCTCTTTCATTTTAGCCTCTTCTCTTTTTCTTTTTCTAGCTGCTCTTTTTTGTTCTTTATTTGCTGATATAGCACCAAATATACTTGAGCCTATAGATAAACCCATACCTATAGGTGTAGCAGCTTGATTTAAAAAATTCATAAAACCATAGCCACCTCCTTCTTGTTGATTTTCTTCTGCCATATTAGTTGTTTAAATTATTACTATATTATAGTTACATTTTTTGCCTACTATTTACTACTTTCTGTTACCTCTGAATTAGCTGTAAACATTTCAGCTTTATTAGAATCAGTGTTTATAAATTTAGCTTTAGCATAATAACCTAATAAAGATGTTTTATTTATATTTGTAGCAACACCACCAATAGATTTATCATTTTTAGCAAAAAATATAAAATCTATTAACGTTGGTTCTTCTACAAAAGAGTCAATATCAAACTCTACACTAGTAGTTAAAGTTCCATCTGATAAAGACGTAGTATTGTCTATGGATATAACAGCACCTATTTCAATAAAATCTTCATTATCGTCATTTGTTTGAAATCCACCTGTTTGTGTTACGGTAAATTCACCCGTTGGGTTACCAGAGCCATCTAATAGTTCTTGACTATTCATTACAGCATAGTATCCTATATCACCAACTTGCAGCGAAGGATATTGTGATCTTGGAAATTGTAGTATTATTGACATAATTATTTGTATTATTTACGCTCCATCTTCAAAGCAGTTATCAGCATCGAATATCATAGTAACATCTTCGTTGCCAAACTTTTTAACTAAAACATTAGCTGTTAACGTAGCCGTCCCGGTGCCCATACCTGCTACATTTATATTAGATATTTCTATATGAGTACCACCATTACCAGCTACTATAGTGCCTCCGTGGGCGGGTATAGTGTCAGCATGCACGGAGTTTGTCCACCTAGAAGCTGATTGATCTGTACTTGACCAGGTTACAGCCGACTTACCACTAGTTGTCCAATTACCGGTCGATGCTGTAAATGTATATGTTATTTTAAAGTAGTCAGTTCTTTCAGTTAATGTTGCTGTGCTACCAATAGCGCCTCTAGTATAACCCATGTCACTGTACCTTTTATTAGCTTTACCAACGTACACTATGTCAGCAGGATTAGCAGTAGCATGGGTTGAGGTTGCTTTTAAAGTAAGTACTGGTCTTACTCTTTGAGTTATAGTATATCTAGGCTCCGATGTTGGTATATTACTTCCTAATGTTGTATCTTCTAATGGATATAAGTTTATAAAGTATTTTTCTTCTTTTCTAGCAAAAGAAACTGGTGTGCTATTTGCTAGCGTTAAGCTTTCAGTAACCGTAATTCTTTCGTGACTAGGATTAATAGTAGCAACTTTAATAGCCCTACCTCTATTAATTTTACCTGATATTACTTTGTCACCAACTGATATACCAGTTTTACTAGTAACATCCATTGTCGTGCTGCTACTCATTGGATTACTTAATGTTGTCTCAGCTGATATTGGCGCTGGAAATTTTTGTTTTATTTTAAAACTTCTAGCGCTTTTAGAATCAAAATTTAATAAAGCGCAATCAATAATGCCACTTGGCGTTAGCACTGTTGAGTTAACATTTTTAGCATCTAATATACTAGTCCCATCACTTTGTTTGGTTATTGTTAATTTTACTTTAGCATTTAAATTTCCAAATACCTTTATTGTCTTTGTTTGTTCTAAGTCTGTTATTTCATCACTGTCAATTACAACACCTCTTATTTCTTTAACTAACGCAGGAATAGCAACGGCATTGTAATTTAGGTAAACAATATCATTTAAAGTAATGTTATTATTACTTTTTTGCATTATATCAAAATCATATCCAATTATATTTTTATTTGAATCTAAATAAGCTTTTGTTTTTTTGAGTTTAATTATAGATTCTGATTGGGATAATTTTAAAGAAGGCTTATTTAAAAACCTGTAACCGTCGTTAGCGTCAACTCTAAGTGTACTTATTTTTTTTAATTTATTTTTTTTAGGCGAACCTATTATCTCATTAGTAATTATATCAAATAAACCGTCAACACCAGTTTCAGTTTCTGTACTTAAACTATACCCATCAACTGATGACACAGTAGAAGAACCATTTTTATTTTTATTTTTATTATCTATTAAAACAACTCTAGTGTTTATATTTATTTTTTCAATATCAAAAGGCTTTGCGTCACCATCTATTTTTAATGATACTTTAATGTTTTTATTAGCAACAAAAGTATCTGAAAATGTAAAAGTAACTAGCACTTCATTACCAATCTCTCCAGCGGTTGTTATGTCTGAAAAAACAACAGAAGACATTATGCTAGGTATATTAGATTGTCTTATTGAAAAGTCAGAAGCTGAAACAACGTGCCTACCGTTTGGAATAATTCTCATAGATCCACTAGTACTATTTAAATTTCCAAGAAAAGAAGAACTTCCTTTTTTATTATGTATTCTAAAATTAGTTGTAGTATAATTAGCCATTGTATAATATTTATATTGATGGAGTTAAAAAGGTAGCCTGCAACCACGCGATAACGCCACTTTGATTACCAGGATTACCAACTTCCTCTATTGTAAAATCATAATATTGATAATCTTCCCACCAAGATACGTCTATAGTAGACAATCTAAGTTGGTATTGGCCAGCAGTTAAATAACCAACACTTAAATTAGGTTGCCCCATTTCTGGAGAGTGTATAGTAGCAACGCTTCCACTTGGATATAAAAGTTGTATTGTAACATTGTTTTGTTGTATAAACTCATCTAGCTCGTTACATGGGCAAGGATCGTTTAACGCACCTGTGCCTTGATCGTTAACGTTAAAGTTGATATTGTTTATATTAAGACTATAATAACTAACACCTTCACCTGCTGATTGCTGAAAGAGAACAGTTAATTGAGTGTATTGGAAAAATCCGTCAGTTAAAAAATTACTTGCATTAGATGGAAAACCAGGTATCTCAATTGGTGTTGGAGCTATGTAGTTCTCTTCATTTTCAACAAAACATATAGTATGTGAAGGTTGCGCGTAGTTACCGTCGGCGTCAAGATGTACCGGGAACCCAAATCCCTCAAGGAACGTCCCTGTAACAGATCCAACATCAGCGTTATCAAATACCGTAAGCGAGTATGTAAGTGCGTTAGTGCTACCAATACCGTAGCTTAATTCGGATTCATTAGGTCGAAGACCCATTGGGAACTGAGTGTGACTAGCAAATTGATACTCACCCCAACTCCAATCAAAATTAAATGGAACCATTCCTGAGGAATCAACTATATGATAAAATGGCACGTTATTACTTACCCCATCTACCACGGTCGTAACAAACTCATAATCAGAACCACCGGTATCCCACGAACCAACTTGTGGTGGATCATAAAACGTTCCAGAGCCGGGGCTGGTGGCCCAGTTCGGCTCTGCGTTTTGAATAGCAGTTTCAGTATTATAATTTACTCCATTTGGAAAAGGATTGATAATTGTACTTAATAGTCCGCTTGGTAACAGTTCTGTTCCTCTAACTGAAAGTTTAAATCTATAATCACCGCTACCACCTGATACTTTTGCTAATATATTATATCTAACATCACCACCCATCGCGGTGCCTTGCATAACAATTACTTCGTCTATATGAAGAGCGTTTGCATCAATTGTTTCTTCGTTTTCTATTTCAACTTCTACCACCGTATCATCTTGACCGTCAGTAGACTCACTGTCACTACCAACAACAACTCCATCACCATCACTATCAGTGTTGCTAACAATACCATCGCTACCAGTGTTATCAACACCACTGCCGCTGTCAGTATCAGTATCAGTATTAATATTGTCCTCAGGGGTAGTTGGCCCACCAGTATTAACACCACCCGTTGTTGTAAATGTAGTCTGGGTTGTAGACGTTTCTGTTGTTGCGCCAATTTGTAAAGGATAACCTATGCCTTGAACAGAAAAATCACTAGTGTCCATATCGTCAACTGTTGTTTCTTCGCCAACAATATAATTATAAAATTTATTTTCTTTATTTATAAACTCTGGAACCCTACCAGTTTGAGAGTCGGTTATAATACTACTAATATACCAACCTGGACCATTTTGTAAATTATAATAATTATTATCTTGTGTATCAGTAAGTATTCTAGCTTTAGTGCCCTCGTACCCCATTGTTTTAAATAGCTTAATAGAATCTGGTTGATCATTAAATAAAACGTCTATAGTAGAGGTATAACCTTCTCCATAAAAATTATTTCTATTAGAATCTTTAGAATTATGCTTCCATATTTTATGTGTAACCACGTGCTTATTTGTAGGCGCCGTGATATATTTACCAGTTACAGAAGCACCGCAAGAGTGCATAAAAGATTTAAAGCTTACCCAACCTTTACCACCCTCATTAAATGATAACGTTATCGGCTCGGCTACCGCACTACAACCAGTTTCATTACAAATAGTTTCCGTTTGATTAATTTCATTTATACCTAGCTTTAGATTATATTCACCTTTTACAACATCAAATGTACCAACTAAATTTTCGCATTTAGGTAAAAACTCTCTAAAATAAGATTTCATACCAACGTTAGATATAGGTGTTAACCCATCTTGTGATAATCTCATAACAGCACCCCTTTGCTTATCAGTAAAATACATACGATAATTATCTACCGCCAATGACTCTGGATTTTTAGATATACCGTAATCACCAGCAAATGGTATTGTTTGCCCTAACACTCTATTGGTTGCTGTAAGTTGAGTGTTACCATCTGCGTTAAATATAGCGTCTTTATTTGCTAAAACTTTTAATACTTTATCTTCGCAAAAAGTAACAACATCAGTGTCTCTAGTTTTTAATCTTTGTATAGAGCCATATATTGGATTTAAATTTTTAGTTATTTTTTGAGCCATACTAAATTGGTTCAAGCCATTTACGCTAGACGTAGCGTTAAATAATTCTGAAGAGTGTATTAAACCTGATCCTATGTGTTCCTCGGCATACTCTAAAAACACCGAACTAACCTTTATACCATTATCTATTTGAGGCGCGTTAAAATCATCTCTTATTCTATCAGATTCTACACCATTACCAAAAGAATAACAATTAAACCAAGGTAATTCAACAGGATACTTGTATACGTCTGTATCTATTTGATACCATCCAGTTGTTTTAATAAATGTAAAACTTGTTGGTAATTCAACAGTGTTTAAAAGCGGTCTATTTAAGTGAATTTTATGCTGACCAAATATTATAATAGGATTAACTGGTTCTAGTTTTCTAATAAATGTTCCTTTTTCTACATGATCACCTATCACCTCCATACCTACCTCTAGGTTATTCATAATTTGATTTAACTGCCCTTGACTATCAAACTTTAATATAGTTGATGTTACAGGATTTGTAACAAACTCTGTTTCTTCACAATCACTTACAGTGTATCTAGTTGTTGGTCTACTTGTATCAAAAGAATTATAAGCTGTAAAATCAAAAGCGTTGACATCCCACACGTACTCACCAGTCGAATCTATAGGTAGCACGTGATCTAACACTTGAGTTCTAGTCACAAGACCACTTGAGTTTGTAAAAGATATTATATCACCTATAGTAACGCCTTTTATTTTTACAGCCTCGTTTGTTTGAAGTGTACCAAATAAAGTATCTTCCACAACTATTTGATATTTTGCCATGTAAGGCATATCTATAACCTCTTGACTACTAGCGACACTTGTTATATTTTTTAAATTTATAATATCGTTGCCAATAGTTGTGTAAATAAAAGGATTTTCAAATAAAGGATATGTTGTATTACCAACGTTAGAACTTACTCTAAGATAATAATCTTCAGCATCTAAATTTACTGGTTCTAAAATGTTATTACCATTAACGTCAGTTGCGATTAGTTCCCTGCTATCAACGCCAACTTTACTAGCGTCATTAGGTGAGAAATTTGAATCAACAAATGACTTTATATTATCTTTTTTAAGTCGCATTGGTATAGCATTACTAGCCTCGTAGTATATATCTACATCTAAATCTTCTTTAGGCTCTGTTTCAAAACAAGCTCCGTTAGATAATATTTCATCTTCTAATAATTCGCCGTTAGTAGTTGGTAATAAAAATTGTATTCCAAAGTGACCTAAACCGTTGTGCTTTACTTGACCTCTTGGGTCCCACTGATCTGGCTGTACACCAGTGCCATCTAAATCAATGCCGGCTTCTACCCTAAGAAACCTAACTATTATTGAGTGCCTTTTTCTAGTAAGGTTATTAACATTATCATCTGGAAAGTTTATACTATCTACTTCTATAGGGCCTTCTATATCTTTAACAAACGCGTGATCTATACCCTGCCCGTTATCAATACCGCTTAAATGTCTTTTTGGGACGTTTTCTCTATTAGTAATTACTTTGTATACGTTACCTAATGGATCGCCAGTAAATCTAAAATAAGTACCCGGCGTTTGCATTCTAGCTTTAAATACTTGTTCTGGCCCGTTACCAAATCCAGTATCGTTACCTATCATGGAAAGCGTCATTTGACCTAACTCACCATCTTGTGCTAAACCTTGTGTTAGTCCAGACGGGTGATAACTAGTACAACTTTCAGTGCCACCACTAAATCCAGCATGATTAGCTGGCCAAAAATTTTCTTCAGGTCCAAATATACCTCTTTGTCCTAAACTAACGGGCATTAGTAAATCACCACCAGCTATACTAAGTTGATTTGGATTACCTGTTTGCTCATAGTTATCTTTTGTGCCTATATAAAAACTGTTTACTGGTAAGCCAAATAAATCTAATCCTTCATTAAAAGTGTAGGTTCCACCACCTTCCCAGTTATCAAATGAAGAATATGTTATATCAAGAGTTCTACTAATAAAAAAGTTATCATAAGCCGGAGCTGAATCTAAAAATATATTTGCTGTTCTAGCAGGGTTTACTCCTTCACCTTGGTTTAACCACCAGTTCCAAAAATTTTCTGTTGCCACTGGGTCTCCTGGTCCAAAACTACTAACAGCATCAGTGTGTAAATTAAACGGGTTATTGTCATAATCTATATAATTCCAAGTAACATCACTCCAATGGTTCGTAGAATATGCGGAAACAATACCGCTAGGACCAACGTCGTTGTTATTTATATTATTTTGAGGGTTTGGAAAAGGTACTCTCCAAGCGCCATCAACAAACTCTGTACCAACACCAAGACCTATGGTAGAATCAGTGAAGTCCGTATTATCACCATAATCGTCCCATGATTGACCACCAAAGCTACCAGCGTCGCCGGCTTGAGCTGGGTTATATTGAAGATTAGCTATATAAGCTATATTAACAGCAGCACCATCATTTACGTAATCACCACCGAATTGATTTAAAACTTGTTCTTCTAATATATTGTCCTTTTCTATTTTAACAAAAAATCTACCATCAAATTGTGGGTGGTTTTCAACAACCTTATCCCTAAATTCCATGTAGTATTTTATGTAGTCATCTTCAGCATTATCATCATCAACAGCAGCTTGCGACAAAGTAGAACCTTCAGGTAATAAAGCATCTAGCTTGAGATACATATTTACATCATCACTTTCAAATACTTTACTTATATCAGCTCCTTTTCTACTACCAGTTGTTTTTAATCTAGATACATCCCTCCAAGGACTATATGCCTCTATATTATAAAACGCTTGTAAACCAACAATCCTCATTTCCAACTGACCTTTAGCATCGTCGTTTTGTATACCTACATCTTCCCAGTTATTATTTGTTGTTCTAATAACATTTTTATTAATTAAAGAAGCTGGTATCCCGTTTGTTATTTCCCCAAGAACCGCCTCACTATTATCAGCATCACCGCTGTCAATACCGTATATACCTAACTGATCTATTTCTACTCTTTCATATGTATTAAAATTTGTTTTAATAAAATCTGGAGCTTCGCTTTCAATAGCTAAAATTTTATATTTTGCTTTTACTGATACAGGATTTTGGTTTCCATGCGCGTTTTTTAAAATCAAGTACGTTTCCTCATCAACTTTATTTCTATCTACAGAAGGAAAAGACAGCCAAATGTTACCATCTCCTGAATCATACCATCTGTCTAATATTAAATTATAGTATTCATTAGAGGTTTCTTTTACGTAATACTTAGCATACTCAGCCCATTTTAATATACTATTAGGAGGGAACTGCCAGTCTTGTTTTAATTTAAATTTATTTTGAAAACTTGATAAAGATTTATCAACAGTTATATCCCCAGTAATAACTTGATTAGTTCCTGATTCATAACCATCTACTAAAACAGAAGTTTCTCTACCATATCTATCGCCTAAAACGACTCCCCATTTATAATTTCTAATTGACTTAACAGATTTTTTAGGTGTAGGAAAGTTTACTGGAGTTGATATAACATTTTGTATTAATGATACATCTTTATTTATATTATAACCTTGTTTGTAATTACCATAAACAAGTCTATTAGCTGTTATTTCTTGAGTAATAGCACTTTTAGGCACGTTATCCCAAGATCTAAATAATTGGTCTGAAGATAAAACTTTATTTATCATCTCTGATGTTATGGTAGTTTTACCATAGTTTTCAAGTTCTAAATCGTCAAAGTTTTTCCACTCGTTACTTCTACCTCTTGTTACAGTTTTTATAATATAAACACTTTGATCATCAGTAGTCTTCCACAACAAGTCTATCGCTTTAACATCATTAGGTCTAATAGAGTCATCTGGTATAAAGTCTTTAATTACCAAATGTCTAAGTTGGTTTTCCATACCATTGTTAAAACCTTGACTAGGTGTGTATGAAAAATTTCCCGGTAAAAAAGCTAATTCAGACCAAGGTGAAAAAGTAGAATATTCACCATCTTCATACTTATATCTATAACCCACTCTACCAAATTTAGTTTCAAATAAAGCGTTTTCTTGTTCTAATTCAACGTTCCACTCAGATGGATTATATACAGATAATTCTGGATCTACGGTTAGTATTTCAACCTTAACGCCACCTTGAACTAGTTCACCAAATATTTCTATAACTCTAACAGAAATTATTACAGGGTCTAAAACGTTATCAGCGCTAGTAAATTTTAATATATCACCTTCTTGAATGTCATAATTTTGATCAAGCGTAACTATTCTTTCATCTCCAGTTTCTGGGAAGGCTGGATCATAATTTTCGCCATCAATAAAAACATAGTTTATGTTAAAGTTAATAATACCATCTCTATTAGAATCTCTCATAAATAAAGTAGGCGCTGTAGTGGGCGCCTGCCTTATAACTGTTATATGTTCTCTTTTTATATCTGAAGTATCTATGCTCCACTCCATGTCCTCAACCTCAACTAAATCAGGCACACCCTCTTCATTATCACTAACAAATAACTTAGTATGATCAGGCACGCCAACATATATCTCCTGCGTGCCTTCTCTTGATCTTTCTATATTTATTTTTTTAGGCTCGTTATAACCATCTGTCCAAAATAATAAGTCATCAATTATATTTATACTAGATATTAATTTAAAGGGATCAAACTCTAATACTCTTTCTGGATATTGAAATAGAAAAGCGCTTTGCCAAGAAACTTTTTCTAAATAACCAGCGGCTTGACCGTATATATCTGCTTGTTGCGCTGTAGCTAGAGATAGTACATTACCTTGTATGTTGATTATTTCTACGCCAATACCGTCTTCAGAATCCACTCCGTTAGCAAATAACATTTCTTGACCCATGTTATTTACAAACCTAACTTTCATGCCTATTCTATAGTGAGATCCATCCATTACAAGTAGCTCAGTAAAACCAGGTGTTAAAGGGTAATCAGAGTTAGGACCAAAGTTTTCAGGTAACATATCTTCTCCACCTACAACATCTATCCATCTACCAGTTACAGCAAACTTATCAACAAATAAATTTCTGTACGATTCTTCTTTAGCATTTACTTGTACAATACTATCTATCCAATGTTTTTTTGTATCTTTAATATAAGGACTTTGGGACTCTACGTACAGTTGCTGAACTAACGCGTCGTAGTAATTTTCATTAGCGTTGAAATTTTGTGGACTAGAAACCTCAGGTATAATCTCAGCTATAGATGTTATATAATTATCTGGAGGAAAATCATCTTCGTTTATTTGATTACTAGATATTAAATTTACACCTTCAAAAACGTTAAGTATAGCAGCTGTCCAATCGCCGTGTTCGTGCGTTGGTGTTGGCGCTGCAGCGAAAAAATAAGCTTTATCATCTTTTTCGTTTGCGATACTCCCAACAAATCTAGTTGTGTTCCAATCTTTTTCATATCTATAACCTGTAGTTAAATACGCTTCGGCTATATTCTCATTACCTTCAATATTTTGCACTGTACCAGAATCACCAATTCCTCGGCCATCGCCATCAGTAGTTCTAACCTGTATGTTTAAAGCGTCTCTATATTGGCCATTAGGAACAAGTCTCTCATCAAGATCTTTGTTCATTTTGCCACCCGTAAAATTGTGTTTTAACTCTGGCATAATTACTTAATTTGCTTACCCATACCTCTAAGTACTTGAGTAAATTCTTCTATCTTAATATTTGACAATCTTATTTTTGCTTTTCTAGTTTCAGCAAATCTTTCTTTTTTGTATCTTTGAACTATATATTCTGGTATATTAGATCTTGTAGATAATATACCATACATTATATGCTTATAACAAGCTTCTTCACAAAACTTATGAACGACCATTTCAGAATCAGTGCCTAATCCATCACTAACATAATGAAGTGTTACTGTTTCGCCAGCTAAAGCTGAACCAAACTTTATTAATCCTCTTAGATTATCTATAAAATAACTTCCGTTAATTTGAGCATGGCTTGGCTCTAAACCATATCTTCTGCCTTCAACAGATATCTCTATATCAGAAGCATAGTTAACATCGTACATTTGATAATTAACAGGCGTTTCGCTTTTAAAACTTGTAGCGGTGTTACTTGGGGTTTGTTCTGTTAAATTATTATCTGTAAATTGGTAATTACCATCAGTATCTTGAGATATAGCGAAAGGATCTGAAGTTCTATTAGCTGGATATAAAGTTCTTTCTAATCCATCATTACCAACTCTAACAACTTTAATATAGTTAACATAATCTTGAGGAAGTATCATCGATAAAGTATTAGGTACTTCTATTTCTTGAGACTTAAAAGATTTTAAAATATCATATGTTAATTCTTGTATAGCGCGCATAGCATGAAACTGCACATCAGTTCTATTTGCTTTTGATATTATTTTTCCTTCACCTACGTATATATACATAAAGGCATTTATAATATTCTCTAGCGTAACAAACTGATAGTTTCCATAATTAGCGCTATTACTTGAATTATAATATGATGATTGATTTGTGCCGTCTAATAATCCCATAATTAACTATTTTGTTCTCGTTTTTTCATTTCTATACCAGCTGCAGCACTTTGCTGTACATCAGGTTGTTTTATTGTTAGCCCAGCTAACATAAGTATTTTATATACTAAGTTTTCTTCTTCTGAAAAATGTAATTCAAAATGTCTTAAACTAGGAGAACTAGCATTGAATAACGCTTTTTGTTGAATAACTGTGTATGTCCAGTTAGGAGGTATAGGCTTTTTATAGTAGCTTACTTCAAATCTTTCAGTATCGTTTGGCTCAGTATTAGATTGAGTGATGGTGTTAAAGTTATAATCTGTTTGTGTGGGCGCTGGATGTATTGAAACGATGCCAGAGTCTTCTCTAACAAATACAGATCTTTTTTTATTTGCTTTTAATAGTGGGTGGTTTTCAGTATAGGATACTTGACTTTTATTTACTTGCGTAACCTTATCATTACCTCTACTTATACCTATTATTTTATAAACATTATTATTACCATCTACCGTGGGTAAAGGTAAATTATTATTTGTAGTATCGTAACTAACAAATTCATCTACATGAAACGCATGTAATTTTTCTTCTAACATTTCGAGTTCATCAGAATAAGTAGTTTGAGTTTTAGGTTTCATTTCAGTCATTTTAATTTGATGAAAATAATTTTCAAATATTTCTAATTGAGCTTTATCTGCAAACAAGTTAAACTCTTGGGGTGTTATATATCCTCTCTGCTCTTTATTCGCTAAAGCTAAAACTTTTTGATATACACTATTTATATTTACCATTTTACAATATATTTTACTATATTATAGTTACATAATAAAGTGGAAGGTTAGCCCCTAAATAAAAATAGCCACCCGTTAAGGTGGCTATAGTTTTGTTAATTAATTAACTTAGTTCATTCTTTTTTCTATATTAGAATAAACTTCCATACCTTCATCAGTCTTAAACCAATGAGCTAATGCTGTATATGGATGCTCATCAAAAGGAACCGTCATTATTTTTCTATCATTTGATCCCCACATAAAATGTCTTTGATCTTGAGACAATTTTATTATCTTAGCTTCGACAGCTTTAATACCAAAGTTTCTAAGTTGAACGTTGTCATCGCTAACTAATTCTATAAATAATTTAGGATTACGTTTAGCAAATAATAGTAAATCTCTTTTTAGTTCTTTGGAACTTAAGTTATTTACCTCAGATCCAATTTCAACTCGCATTATTGCTTCAGCGATATCTATATCTAAATCTTTTGCTAAACTTAAAGCTTCTACTTCAAATTCCAACCAGTCTAATTGATTTTCAGCTATTTGAACTGGTTTGTGTTCATAAAAAATATTACCATTGTGCGGGTGGTATAAAGATAAAAACTTTTGAAGAGTTACTTGTTCTTTTGGTACAAATAAACTACCACTTCTAAATACAACGTGCTCTAATCTTTGATCTCCTTTCATTTCATCTACAAAACAAGTTCTTTGATTTTGACAATATTTTATTTCTCTTTCGTATCCTTTTTCTTCATCAAACCAAAAAAGATTAGCGGACTTTATAGATCTTGATAAAGGTTTTTTTCTTCCTTTTAAATAATACATTCTATCTTTTACCTCCCAAGTATTTTTTGGTTTAGCTTTTACTTCAGGAGCTTTAACCTTAGGTCGTTCTTCTACGACCACTGTTTCTTCAACTATAGGTTCTTCAACCTTAGTTATTTTTTT